>Ga0207694_10000048_pt1 | contig 163095 bp, 66 predicted proteins | sample KBSC34metaG_FD_184353 | JGI IMG/M metagenome (GOLD analysis project Ga0207694, IMG submission 184353) | Corn rhizosphere microbial communities from Kellogg Biological Station, Michigan, USA - KBS C3-4 metaG (SPAdes) (version 2) | ecosystem: Host-associated > Plants > Roots > Rhizosphere > Soil... | reverse complement strand
CGTGGGGGGCGACGGCGTGGTGCGCGGCTACCTGGACCGCCCGGCGCTCACCGCCGAGCGCTTCGTTCCCGACCCCTTCGCGGGGGTCCCCGGCGCGCGGATGTACCGCACCGGCGACCGGCTGCGCCGGCTCCCCGACGGCTCGCTGGAGTTCGTGGCGCGGCTGGACGGGCAGGTGAAGGTCCGCGGCTTCCGCGTCGAGGCCGGCGAGGTGGAGAGCGCGCTCTCCACGCATCCCGAGGTGCGCGAGGCCCGCGTGGTGCCGCGCGCCGACGCGGCCGGCGAAACGCAGCTGGTGGCCTACCTGGTGGGCCAGGTCGACGCCGAGGCGCTGCGCGCGCACCTGCGGCGCACCCTGCCGGAGTACATGGTGCCCGCCGCCTTCGTCGCGGTGGAGCGCATCCCCCTCACCCCCGCCGGCAAGCTCGACCGGGCGGCGCTCCCCGCGCCGGAGCTCGGCGGCGAGGGCGACCGCTACGTGGCGCCCCGCACCCCGCTGGAAGAGGGGATCGCCGGGATCTGGGCCGAGGTGCTGAGGCTGGGGCGCGTAGGCGTGGCGGAGAGCTTCTTCGAGCTGGGCGGCCACTCGCTGCTGGCCACGCGCGTGGTGTCGCAGCTGCGCGAGGCCTACGCGGTGGAGCTGCCGCTGCGCGCGTTCTTCGAGAGCCCCACCGTGGCCGGGGTGGCCGGGCGGGTGGACGCGCTGCGGCGCGCCGGCCGGCCGGCGCTGCCCCCCGTGGTGCCCGTGGCGCGCACCGGCGACCTCCCCGTGTCGTTCGCGCAGGAGCGGCTCTGGTTCGTGGACCGGCTGGAGGGCGGGAGCGCCTTCTACAACATCCTGGCGGCGCTGCGGCTGGAGGGCGAGCTGGACGCGCCCGCGCTGGGGCGCGCCCTGGGCGAGATGGTGCGGCGGCACGAGGCGCTGCGCACCACCTTCGCCGAGCGCGACGGGCGGGCGGTGCAGGTGGTCGCTCCCTTCGCCGGCTTCGAGCTCCCGGTGCACGACCTGTCGGCGCTGGAGCGGGACGCACGCGAGGCCGAGGTGCGCCGCCGCGCCGCGGCCGAGTCGGAGTGGCGCTTCGACCTGCGCGCGGGGCCGCTCTTCCGGGCCACGCTGCTGCGGCTGGGCGCCCGCGAGCACGCGCTGCTGCTCTGCACGCACCACATCGTGAGCGACGGCTGGAGCATGGGCGTGCTGCTGCGCGAGCTGACGGCGCTCTACACGGCCTTCGCCGAGGGGCGCCCGTCGCCGCTCCCGGAATTGGCGGTGCAGTACGCCGACTTCGCGGTGTGGCAGCGCGAGCAGCTGCGCGGCCCGGCGCTGGAGCGGCAGGTGGCGTGGTGGCGGGAGCGGCTGCAGGGCGCGCCGGCGCTGCTGGAGCTCCCGACGGACCGCCCGCGCCCGCCCGTGCAGTCGTACCGGGGGGCCAACGAGGCGGTGCACCTCCCGGCCGGGCTGCTGGAGCGGCTGGAGGCGCTGGGGCGGGCCGAGGGCGCCACGCTGTTCATGGTGCTGCTGGCCGCCTTCCAGGTGCTGCTGGGCCGCTACGGCCGCACCGACGACGTGGTGGTGGGAAGCCCCATCGCCGGCCGCACCCGCGCCGAGGTGGAGCCGCTGGCGGGGATCTTCCTGAACATGCTCGCGCTGCGCACCGACCTCTCCGGCGACCCCACCTGGCGCGCGCTGCTGCGCCGCGTGCGCGACGTGACCCTGGGCGCCTACGAGAACCAGGAGGTGCCCTTCGAGATGCTGGTGGCCGAGCTGCAGCCCGAGCGCAGCCTGAGCCACGCGCCGCTCTTCCAGGTGATGTTCACGCTGCACAACACCGAGCCCCTCGCGGCCGCCCTCCCCGGCCTGCGGGTGAGCAGCCTGGCCGGCGAGAAGGCCGACGCCAAGTTCGACCTGGCGCTGCACTTCACCCCCACCCCCGGCGGGCTGCTGGGCGGGATGGACTACAGCGCCGACCTGTTCGAGCCGGCCACCGTCCGCCGCATGCTGGAGCAGCTGGGCCGGGTGCTCGAACAGGCCGCCGGCGACCCCGACCGGCGCCTGTCGGAGCTGGAGCTGGCGGGCCCGGAGGAGCGCCGGCAGCTGCTGGAGGCGTGGAGCGGCGCGGGCGCGTCGTTCCCCGTGGAGGGCGCGCTGCACGGCCGCTTCGAGGCGCGCGCCGCCGCGCGCCCCGGGGCCGTGGCGGTCGCCTGCGAGGGCGAGACGCTGACCTACGGCGAGCTGAACGCGCGGGCCAACCGCCTGGCGCACCGCCTCCGCGCGCTGGGGGTGGGCCCCGAGTCGCGCGTGGGGCTGTGCGCCGAGCGCTCGGCCGGGCTGGTGGTGGGGGTGCTGGGCATCCTCAAGGCGGGCGGCGCCTACGTTCCGCTCGACCCCGCGTACCCCGCCGAGCGGCTGGCGTACATGGCCGGCGACGCGGGGGTCCGCGTGGCGGTGGCGCACCAGCGGGTGCGCGGCCGCCTCCCCGCCGGCATCGAGGTGGTCACGCTGGAGGAGGCGCTGGACGGCTGCGCGGAGCACGACCCGGAGACCGCGGCCGATCCCGACCACCTGGCGTACGTGATCTACACCTCGGGCTCCACCGGCCGTCCCAAGGGCGTGGGGGTGACGCACGCCAGCGTGCTGCGCCTGTTCGCGGCCACGGACGCGGCGTTCGCCCCCGGCGAGGGCGACGTGTGGACGCTCTTCCACTCCTTCGCCTTCGACTTCTCGGTGTGGGAGATCTGGGGCGCGCTCCTCCATGGCGGGCGCCTGGTGGTCGTCCCCGCCGAGGTCACGCGCGACGCCGCGGCCTTCCGCGCGCTGCTGGCGCGCGAGGGGGTCACCGTGCTCAACCAGACCCCCTCGGCCTTCCGCGCGCTGGCGCAGGCCGACGAGCGCGAGCCCGTTCCGCTGGAGGCGCTGCGGCTGGTGGTCTTCGGCGGCGAGGCGCTGGTGTACGCCGGGCTGCGCGCGTGGCTCGACCGCTACGGCCCGGCGCGCCCGCGGCTGGTGAACATGTACGGGATCACCGAGACCACCGTGCACGTGACCCACCACCGCGTGACGGCGGCCGAGGTGCGCGCCCCGGCCCCCGGGAGCGGGGTGGGCGTGCCGCTGGCCGACCTGCGCGTGTACCTGCTGGGCGCCGGGGACCGGCCGGTGCCCGCCGGCGTGCCGGGCGAGCTGTTCGTGGGCGGGGCCGGGGTGGCGCGCGGCTACCTGGGGCGCCCGTGGCTCACCGCCCAGCGCTTCGTTCCCGACCCGTTCTCGGCCCGCCCCGGCGCGCGGCTGTACCGCACCGGCGACCTGGCGCGCTGGCGGGGCGACGGCACGCTGGAGTACCTGGGCCGCCTGGACGCGCAGGTGAAGGTGCGCGGCTTCCGGGTGGAGCTGGGCGAGGTGGAGGCGGCGCTGCTGGCGCACCCGCAGGTGGCCCAGGCCGCCGTCGTGGCGCAGGGCGACGGCGAGGGGGCCGTGCTGGCGGCGTACGTGGTGCCCGCCGGCCCCGCGCCCGACACCGGCGAGCTGCGCGCCCGGCTGCGCCAGACGCTTCCCGACCACGCGGTTCCCGCCGTGATCACCATGCTGGACCGGCTCCCGCTGACCGCCAACGGCAAGCTGGACCGCCGCGCGCTGGCCGCGCGGGAGCACGCCGCCCCCGCGGAGCGGTTCGTCGCCCCGCGCACGCCGGTGGAAGAGGTGCTGGCGGGGATCTGGGCCAGGCTGCTGCGGCTGCCGCGGGTGGGCGCCACCGACGACTTCTTCGAGCTGGGCGGCCACTCGCTGCTGGCCACCCGGGTGGCCACGCGGGTGCGCGAGGTGCTCGGCGTGGAGCTGCCGGTGCGCACCCTGTTCGAGGGGCCCACGGTGGCCGAGGTCGCCGGAGCCGTGGAGGCGCTGCGCCGCGCGGACGCGCCCGTGCCGGCGCCGGTGGTGCGGGTGGAGCGCGCCGGGCCGCTCCCGCTCTCGTTCGCGCAGGAACGGCTCTGGTTCCTGGACCGCCTGCAGCCGGGCGGCACCTTCTACAACACCACCGCCGGGCTGCGCCTCACCGGCCCGCTGAGCGCGGCGTCGGCCGAGCGCGCGCTGGCCGGGGTGGTGCGCCGGCACGAGGCGCTGCGCACCGTCTTCGTGGAGGAGGACGGGGTGCCGGGGCAGGTGGTGCTCCCCTTCGCCGGCTTCACCCTCCCGGTGGAAGAGCTCGCGGGGCTCGACGCCCCGGCGCGGGAGGCGGCCGTGCGCCGCCGGGCGGGCGAAGAGGCCGCCCGGCCCTTCGACCTCTCCGCCGGCCCGCTCTTCCGCGCGGTGCTGCTGCGGCTGGCGGCCGACGAGCACGTGCTGCTGGTGGCCATGCACCACGTGGTCACCGACGGGTGGAGCACGGAGATCCTCTTCCGCGAGATGGCCGAGCTGTACGCGGCGCACACGGAGGGGCGCGAGCCGGCCCTCCCCGCGCTGCCGGTGCAGTACGCCGACCACGCGGTGTGGCAGCGCGAGCGGCTGGGCGACTCGCTGGAGCGGCAGCTGGCGTACTGGAAGGACCGGCTGCGCGGCGCGCCCGAGCTGCTGGACCTTCCCACCGACCGCCCGCGCCCGGCGGTGCAGACCTTCCGCGGCGCCCGGGTGCCGCTCGTCCTCTCCGCCGGCCTGGTGGAGCGGCTGCGGGCGCTGGGGCGCGACGAGGGCGCCACGCTGCACATGGTGCTGCTGAGCGCCTTCCAGCTGCTGCTCGCCCGCTACGCCGGCAGCGGCGACGTGGTGGTCGGCACTCCCGTGGCCGGGCGCGGGCGCGGCGAGATCGAGAACCTGATCGGCTTTTTCGTCAACACGCTGGTGCTGCGCACGGACCTCTCCGGCGACCCCCCGGTGCGGGAGCTGCTGCGGCGCGTGCGCGAGACGACGCTGAGCGCGTACGAGCACCAGGACCTCCCCTTCGAACGCCTGGTGGCCGAGCTGCGGCCGGAGCGCAGCCTGGCCCATTCGCCGCTGGTGCAGGCCGTGTTCACGCTGCTGAACGCCGGGCGCGGCGCCCCGCCGCTGCCGGGGCTGCGGGTGGAGGGGCTGGAGGCCGGGTCGGGCACCACGCGCTACGACCTCACGCTCGACCTGGCCGCCCACGCGGGCGGCGTCAGCGGCGCGCTGGAGTACGCCACCGACCTGTTCGACCGCGCCAGCGTGGAACGGATGGCCGGCCACCTGGGGCGCCTGCTGGAGCAGATGGTGGAGGACCCGGACGCCCGCCTGTCGCGGCTGGCGCTGCTGGACGGCGACGAGCGCCGGCGGATGCTGGAGGAGGGGAACCAGACCGGGCGCCCGTATCCGCGCGGGGTCTGCGTCCACGAGCGCTTCGCGGAGCAGGTCCGCGCGCGGCCTGACGCGCAGGCGCTGGCGTGGGGCGGGGTGCGGCTGACCTACGCGGAGCTGGACGCGCGCGCCAACCGGCTCGCCCGCCACCTCGTTCGCCGCGGCGTGGGGCCCGACGGGCGGGTGGGGGTGCTGCTGGAGCGGGGGGTGGAGATGATCGTCTCCCTCCTGGCGATCCTCAAGGCGGGCGGCTGCTACGTCCCGCTCGACCCGTCGTATCCCCCGGAGCGGCTGCGGCTGATGCTGGCCGACGCCGGCGTGCGCGTGGTGGTCACCCGCGGCGCGCTCGCCGCGGCGGCGCGGGCGGAGGGCTTCGGCGCCGTCTGCCTGGACGAGGCGGCGGACGCGCTGGCCGTCGAGCCGGCGGAGGCGCCGGAGAGCGGCGCGCGCCCCGAAAACCTGGCCTACATCGTCTACACCAGCGGGAGCACGGGCCGGCCCAAGGGGGTGATGGTGAGCCACGCGAACGTGGTGCAGCTGGTCTGCGAGACCGACTACGTGCACCTCGGCCCCGGCGACCGGGTGGCGCAGGCCTCGAACGCCAGCTTCGACGCGCTGGCCTTCGAGACGTGGGGCGCGCTGCTGAACGGCGCCACCCTGGTCGGCATCTCGCGCGAGGTGCTCCTGTCGCCCGCCGCGCTGCGCGACACGCTGCGCGAGGAGGCGATCACCACCCTCTACCAGACCACGGCGCTGCTGAACCAGCTCTCGCGCGAGCAGCCGGACGTCTTCGCCCCGCTGCGCGAGGTGCTGTTCGGCGGGCAGGCGGCGGACGCGGCGAGCGTGCGGCGGATCCTCCGGTCGGGGCGGCCGCGCCGGCTGCTGCACATGTACGGGCCCACCGAGACCACGGCCTGGTGCTCGTGGGAGCCGGTGGAGCAGGTGGACGACGACGCGCTCACCGTGCCGGTGGGCCGGCCCACGGGGAACCAGCGGATCTACCTCCTGGACGCCGCGCTCCAGCCGGTGCCCGCCGGCGTCCCCGGCGAGGCGTGCGTGGGGGGCGACGGCGTGGTGCGCGGCTACCTGGACCGCCCGGCGCTCACCGCCGAGCGCTTCGTTCCCGACCCCTTCGCGGGGGTCCCCGGCGCGCGGATGTACCGCACCGGCGACCGGCTGCGCTGGAGGGAAAGTGCGGAAGTGCGGAAGTGCGGAAGTGCGTCGGATTCGCGTGAGGCCCAGCGCACTCCCGCACTTCCGCACTCCCGCACTGCGTTCCTGGAGTTCGTGGGCCGGCTCGACGCGCAGGTCAAGATCCGCGGCTTCCGCATCGAGCCGGGCGAGGTGGAGGCCGCGCTCTCCGCGCACCCCGCCGTTCGCGAGGCGCGCGTCGTGGCGCGCGGCGGCGAGGCGGGGGAGGAGAAGCGGCTGGTGGCCTACGTGGTGGGCGAGGTGGGCGCGCACGCGCTGCGCTCCTTCGTGGCCGCCACCCTCCCCGAGTACCTGGTCCCCTCCGCCTTCGTGGGAATGGAGCGGCTGCCCCTGACGGCCACGGGCAAGCTGGACGCCGCCTCCCTCCCCGATCCGGAGCCGGGCGCGGAGGACGCGTACCTGCCGCCGCGCACGCGGGTGGAAGCCATGCTGGCGGAGATCTGGGCGGAGGTGCTGGGCGTGGAGCGGGTGGGCGTCCACCAGGGCTTCTTCGAGCTGGGCGGCCACTCGCTCCTCGTCATGCGGCTCATCGCCCGGGTGCGCTCGGTCTTCGGCGTGGAGCTGTCCATCCGCGCCGTCTTCGCCGCCCCGTCGCTGTCGGCGATGGCGGAGGAGGTGGAGCGGCTGGTGTACGAGGACGTCCTGGCCGAAGAGGGGGAGGACGGCGCGCCGGAGCTCGCCTCCCTGGCGGGCGCGTGAGCATGCCCACGCAGCCGCCGCCCGGGGTCCGGCGCCCGGAGCTGACCCCGGCGCAGCGGGCGCGGCTCGAGGCGCGGCTGGCCGGCGGCCCCCGGCAGCCGGCCATCCCGCGCCGCCCGCCGGGCGACGCCGCGCCCCTCTCCTTCGCCCAGGAGCGCCTCTACTTCGTGGACCGGCTGCAGCACGCGGGCGCCGCGTACAACGTGCCCGCGGCGCTGCGGCTTCCCGCCGGCACCGACGCGGGGGCGCTGGAGCGCGCCCTGGGCGAGGTGGTGCGGCGCCACGAGGCGCTGCGGACGACGTTCCACGAGCGCGACGGGGTCCCGGTGCAGGTCGTGGCCCCCTTCGCCGGCTTCGTCCTCCCGGTGGAGGACCTCTCCGCCCTGGCGCCCGGCCCGGGCGCGGCACGGGTGCGGCAGCGGGCGGCCGAGGACGCGGCGCGGCCGTTCGACCTGGCGGCGGGGCCGCTCTTCCGCGCGCGGCTGCTGCGGCTGGGCGGGGGGGAGCAGGTGCTGCTGCTGTGCATGCACCACATCGTCAGCGACGGGTGGAGCATGGGGGTGCTCGCGCGCGAGCTGAGGGTGCTGTACGCCGCCTTCCGCGAGGGCCGGGGGTCGCCGCTCGCCGCGCTTCCCGTGCAGTACGCCGACTTCGCCGTCTGGCAGCGCGGCCGGGCGGGGGAGGAGGCGCTGGCGCGCCACCTGGCCTACTGGACGCGGCAGCTGGCGGGCGCGCCGGAGCTGCTGGAGCTGCCGGCCGACCGGCCGCGCCCCGCGGTGCCGTCGTTCCGCGGCGCGGCCGTGCCCGTCGCGCTCCCGCCGGAGCTCGCCGAGCGGCTGCGCGGGCTGGCGCGCGCCCAGGGCGCCACGCTGTTCATGGTGGTGCTGGCGGCCTTCCAGGCGCTGCTGGCCCGCTACGGCGCGGGCGACGACGTGGTGGTGGGCACGCCCATCGCCGGGCGCACGCACGCGGAGCTGGAGGGGCTCATCGGCTTCTTCGTCAACACGCTGGTGCTGCGCACGGAGCTGGGCGGCGATCCCGCCTTCCGCCAGGTGCTGGCGCGGGTGCGCGAGGGCGTGCTGGGGGCGTGGGAGCACCAGGAGCTCCCCTTCGAGCGGCTGGTGGCGGAGCTCCGGCCCGGGCGCACCCTGAGCCACGCCCCGCTCTTCCAGGTGACCTTCTCGCTGCAGAACGCCGACGCGGCGGACCCCGGCGCCGCCGGGGCGGACGCGGTGGAGGTGGAGCCGGAGACCGCCAAGTACGACCTGTCGCTGGCCCTGACGGCCACCGCCGGCGGCGGGGTGCGCGGCTCGCTGGGCTACGGCACCGACCTCTTCGACCGGGGCACGGCCGAGCGGATGGCGGCGCACCTGGGGCGCGTGCTGGAGCAGGCGGCCGCAGACCCCGGCCGCCGCCTTGCCGCCCTGTCGCTGCTCACCCCGGCGGAGCGGGCGGCGCTGGTGGCGGGGTGGCGGCGGGGAGGGACGGAGGCGGGGGTGGGGGCGGGGGTGGGGGCGGCGGAACGCTCCCTCCACCGGCGCTTCGAGGCGCAGGCCGCGCGGGCGCCCGGGGCGGTCGCGGCCACCTGCGACGGCGAATCGCTGACCTACGCGCAGCTGGACGCGCGGGCGGACCGCATCGCCCGGCACCTGGTCGGGCGCGGCGTGGGGGCCGAGGTGCGCGTGGGGGTGTGCCTCGGCCGCTCGCTGGAGCTGGTGGCCGCGGTGCTGGGCGTGCTCAAGGCGGGGGGCGCCTACGTCCCCATCGATCCCGCCTATCCCGCGGAGCGCATCGCCTACCTGCTGCGGGATTCGGGCGTGGCGCTGGTGCTGGCGGAGACCGCGACGCGCGGCGCCGCGGCGGAAGCCCCCGTCCCCGTCCTCCTCGTCGGCGACCTGCTGGCGGACGGCTCGGCCGACGGCGCCCCCCTTCCGGCCGATGCCGATCCCGCGCGGGCGGCGTACGTCATCTACACCTCCGGCTCCACGGGGCGGCCCAAGGGCGTGGTCGTCACCCACGCCTGCGTGCTGCGCCTCTTCCGCGCCACCGACGCCTGGTTCGGGTTCGGGGCCGGCGACGTGTGGACCCTCTTCCACTCCTGCGCGTTCGACTTCTCGGTCTGGGAGATCTGGGGCGCGCTGCTGTACGGCGGGCGTCTGGTCGTGGTCCCCTTCGCCGTCACCCGCGACCCCGCCGCCTTCCGCGCGCTGCTCGCGCGGGAGGCGGTGACGGTGCTCAGCCAGACGCCCTCGGCCTTCCGCCAGCTGCTGCGCGCGGACGAGGAGGCGAACGATGCGCTGGCGCTGCGCTGGGTGGTGTTCGGCGGCGAGGCGCTGGAGCCGCGCTCGCTGCGCCCGTGGTTCGACCGCCACGGCGACGCCCGCCCCGTGCTGGTGAACCTGTACGGGATCACCGAGACCACGGTGCACGTGACGTATCGCCCCGTGACGGCGCGCGATGCGGAGTCGGCGCCGGGAAGCATGATCGGCGCGCCGATCCCGGACCTGGGCGTGTACGTGCTGGATGGGCGGCTGGAGCCCGTGCCCCCCGGCGTGCCGGGGGAGCTGTTCGTGGGCGGCGCCGGGGTGGCGCGCGGCTACCTGGGCCGGCCGGCGCTGACGGCGGAGCGCTTCGTTCCCGACCCCTTCTCCGGGGCCGCCGGCGCGCGGATGTACCGCTCGGGCGACCGGGCCCGCCTGCGTGGCGGCGATACCGAGTACCTGGGCCGCACCGACCAGCAGGTCAAGGTGCGCGGCTTCCGCATCGAGCCGGGGGAGGTCGAGGCCGCGCTGCTCGCGCACCCCGGCGTGCGCGAGGCCGTGGTGCTGGCGCGCGAGGACGAGCCCGGCAGCCGGCGGCTGGTGGCGTACGTGGTCGCCGCCGGGGCCGATGCGCCGGATGCCGCCGCCCTGCGCGCCGTAGTGGCGGCGCGGCTCCCCGAGCACATGGTTCCCGCCGCCTTCGTTCCGCTGGGCGCGGTGCCGCTCACGCCGCACGGCAAGGTGGACCGCCGCGCCCTCCCCGCGCCGGAGGCCGCGCACGCCGCCGCGGCGTCCTACGTCGCGCCGCGGGGGCCGGTGGAGGCGGCGCTGGCGGAGGTGTGGGCGCGGACGCTCGGGGTGGAGCGCGTGGGCGCGCACGACAACTACTTCGCGCTGGGCGGCGACTCCATGCGCGCCCTGCAGCTGCTGGCCGCGGCGCGCGCCGCGGGCGTTCCCTTCTCGCTCCAGGACCTGTTCCGCCACCAGAGCGTGGCGGAGCTGGCGGCATGCATCCGTCCCGCGGAGGACGAGGCCGGTCCCGCCGCCGCGCCCTTCGCCCTGCTCGCCGACGGCGACCGGGAGCGGGTGCCGGACGACGTGGAAGACGCGTATCCCGCCACGCAGCTGCAGCTGGGGATGCTCTTCCACTCCGCGCGCAGCGGTGCCGAGGCCGTCTACCACAACGTGCAGACCTTCCGCGTGCACGCCCCCTTCGACCCGGCGCGGCTGCGGGATGCGCTCGACCGGCTGGCCGCGCGGCACCCCGTCCTCCGCACCTCGTTCGACCTGGACGGCCTCTCGGAGCCGCTGCAGCGGGTGCACCGCACCGCGCGCATCCCGCTGGAGGTGACCGCGCTCGACGGGCTGGCGCCGGACGAGCAGGAGGCCGCCGTGGACGCGTGGATGCGGGCGGAGCGGCTGCGTCCCTTCGACTGGCGGGCGGCTCCACTCCTCCGCTTCCACGTGCATACGCTGGGGCCGGGGGCCTTTCACGTGGGGTTCACCGAGCACCACGCCATCCTGGACGGGTGGAGCGTGGCGGCGTTGCTGGCCGAGCTCTTCCGCCTCGTCTTCCATCCCGGGGAGCCGCTGGACGACGCGCCGCCCGCTTCGGCCCCGCGCGACTTCGCGGCGCTGGAGCGCCGGGTGCTGGCCTCCGCCGAGGCGCGCGCCTTCTGGGCCCGCGCGCTGGACGGCGCCACGCCGGTGCTTCCCGCGCCGGCCCCCGCCGGAGACGGGGCGGGGACCCGCTCGCTGGCGGCCATGCTCCCCGCCGCGCTCGCCGCGCGCCTGGGCCGGCTGGCCCGCGCCGAGGGGCTGCCGCTCAAGAGCCTCCTGCTCGGCGCGCACCTGCGGGTGCTCGCGTCCGCGGCCGGCACCGCCGACGTGACCACGGGGCTGGTGGTGAACGGACGCCCCGAGGACGCCGGCGCGGAGCGCGCGCTGGGCCTCTTCCTGAACACGGTGCCGCTGCGGCTGCGCCTGGACGGCGGCAGCTGGGTGGAGCTGGCGCGCGCGGCGTTCGCGGCGGAGCGCCGCATCCTCCCCTTCCGCCGCTTTCCCGTGGCCGAGCTGCAGCGCATGCGCGGCGGCGACCCGCCCTTCGCGGCGCTCTTCAACTTCGTCCATTTTCATGTGCTGGACGGGATGCAGGCCGCCGGCGGCCCCCGCGTGGACGGCGCCCGCGGCCGCGGCGCCACCAGCGTTCCCTTCGCCGTGTCGTTCGAGGTCGCCTCCGGCGGCGTCCGGTGGTCGATGCAGTGCGACGCCGCGCGCTACTCCGGGGCCGCCGCGGAGCGCATCCGCGGGCGCTACCTGGCCGTCCTGGAGCGGATGGCGGACGATCCGCGCGGCCGGTACGAGGCCGCCGACCTCCTCTCCGCGGCCGAGCGGGCCGCCGTGCTGGCGCCGCCCGCCCCGGCGGCGGGGCCGGGCGGGGCGGAGACACTGGACGCGCTCTTCACGGCGCAGGCGGCACGCACCCCCGGCGCGACGGCGCTGGTCTGCGGGGAGCGTACGCTGGGCTACGCCGAGCTGGACGCCCGGGCGGAGCGCCTGGCGCGCCGGCTCCGCGCGCGCGGGGTGGGGCCCGAGGCGCGCGTGGCGCTCTGCTGCCGGCGCTCGCCCGAGCTGGTGGTGGGCGTGCTCGCCGTGCTGCGCGCGGGCGGCGCCTGCGTGCCGCTGGACCCCGCGTATCCCGCCGGGCGCCTGGCCTTCATCCTCCGCGACGCCGGCGCGCGCCTGCTCCTGGCCGACGCGGCCACGGCGGGTGCGTGCGGCGCGTTCGCCGGGGAAACGCTGCTGCTGGACGGGATGCCGGAGGACGGGGGGGACGTCGAAGGGGTACGGCCCGGCGCGGTCCATCCGCGGAGCGCGGCGTACGTGGTCTACACCTCGGGGTCGACGGGAACGCCCAAGGGGGTGGTGGTGGAGCACGCCGCCGCGGCCGCGCACCTGGCCGCGTTCGCGCGCGTGCTGCGGATCTCGCCGGCCGACCGGGTGCTGCACTCCGCCGCGGCGGGCTTCGACGTGTTCTTCGAGCAGCTCTTCCTCCCCCTCGCCGCCGGCGCCGCCGTGGTGCTGCGCGAGGGGGAGCCGTGGAGCCCCGCGGCGTGGGCGGCGCGCGCGGCCGGCCTGGGCGTCACCGTGGCCAACCTCCCGCCCGCGTACTGGGGGGAGGTGGCGGCGGCCGGCGGCGCGCTCCCGGGGCTGCGCCTGATGCTGGTGGGGGCCGACGCCATGCCCTCCGCCGCCGTGCGGGGGTGGCGCGAGGCGGTGGACACCCCCGCGCGGCTGCTGAACGCGTACGGGCCCACGGAGGCGGTGGTCACCGCCACCGCGTACGAGGTCGGCGCGGGGTACCCGGACGCGCACGCGGGGCCCGTGGTCCCCATCGGCGGCGCGCTGCCGGGGCGGGGGGCGTACGTGCTGGACCCGTTCGGCGCGCCCGCGGCGCCGGGGGTGCCGGGGGAGCTGTGCCTGGGCGGCGCCCTGCTGGCGCGCGGCTACGCCGGCCGGCCGGGGCTGACGGCCGAGCGCTTCGTCCCCGATCCCTTCTCGCCCCGGCCGGGCGGGCGGATGTACCGCACCGGCGACCGGGTGCGCCGCCGGGACGACGGGGTGCTGGAGTTCCTGGGCCGCCTGGACGCGCAGGTGAAGGTGCGCGGCTACCGCATCGAGCCGGGCGAGGTGGAGGCCGCGCTGGCCGCGCACCCGGCCGTCCGCGAGGCCGCCGTGGTGGCGCGCGACGACGGCGCCGGCGGCCGGCGGCTGGTGGCGTACGTCACGGCCGCGCCGGGGAGCGGGGCGCCCTCCGCCGGGGAGCTGCGGACGCACCTGCGGGCGCGCCTCCCGGAGCACCTGGTGCCGTCCGCCTTCGTGGCGCTGGACGCGCTTCCGCTCACGCCGCACGGCAAGCTGGACCGGCGTGCCCTCCCGGCCCCCGGGCCCGCGCACGGGCAGGCGGCGTCCGTGGCGCCGCGCGACGCGCTGGAGCTGCGGCTGGCGCAGCTCTGGGAAGCGCTGCTCGGCGTGCGGCCGGTGGGGGTGCGCGACGACTTCTTTGCCCTGGGCGGGCACTCGCTGCTGGCGCTGCGCCTGCTCGCGTCGGTCGAGCGAATGGCGGGGCGGCGCCTGCCGCTGGCCGCGCTGCTCTCCGCGCCCACGGTGGAGCAGCTGGCCCGGGCGCTGCGCGCCGAGGCGGCGCCGCCCGCCTCCGGCGCGCTGGTCCCCGTCCAGCCGGCGGGCGGGGCGCGCCCGCTCTTCTTCGTGCACGCGGCCGGCGGGGGCGTGGCCGCGTACGCGGCGCTGGCCCGGCACCTGGGCCCGGGCCAGCCGTTCTATGCGCTGCAGGCGCGGGGGCTGGAGGGAGAGGCGCCGCCGCGCCTGCGGGTCGAGGAGATGGCGGCGGACTACCTGGCGCAGCTGCGCACCGTCCAGCCCGGGGGGCCGTACCGCCTGGGCGGATGGTCCATGGGCGGCCTCGTCGCCTTCGAGATGGCGCGCCTGCTCCAGGCGCGGGGAGAGGCGGTAGAGCTGCTCGCGCTGGTGGACCCCCCCGCGCCCGGCGCCGAAGCCGCCGCCGCTCCCGACGAGGTCGCCCTGCTCGCCGGCTTCGTGATGCACCTGGGGCTGGCCCCGGAGCGGATCCCCCTCTCCCGGGAGCAGGCCGCCGCGCTCGCGCCGGCCCGGCGGCTGGAGCGGGCGTGGGAGGCGGTGCGTGCCGCCGACCTGGTTCCCGACGACCTGGAGCTCGCCCGCTTCGAGGCGCTGTGGACGGTGTTCCGCGCCAACGCGGCCGCGGCCGCCGCGTACCGCCCCGCGCCCGGCGCGTCGGACCTGCTGCTGGTCTTGGCGGAAGAACGCGCCGCGCCGGCCGCGGTCCAGACGGAGCGATGGAAGGCGCTCACCACCGGCGCCGTGCGCAGCGTGGTCCTCCCCGGGACCCACTTCACGCTGGTCCGCGAGCCGCACGTGGCGGCGCTCGCCGCTTCGCTCGCGGACCGTCTCGCATCGATCTCCTGATCCCGGATCCGGAAAAAGACTGGTTCTCACGCAGGGCCGCAGAGCCGCAGAGACCTGGCGAGTCTCTCTGCGGCTCCGCGTCTCTGCGTGATCCCGTTTTCGCCGATCAGTTGTGCATTCTGACAAGAGGAAAATGCCTCACCCAGAGGACCAGAGAACTGCGTATGTTTCCTGGTTCTTCGTCGATTTGGTTGCAACCTGCTCGCCCGGAGCTCGTCGACGAGTGGCTGCAGGTTCGGAATGCGCTGAGTATCGAAATTTTTTTGCAGCACACTCTCTCCGTCGTTCACCCCGCCTTCTGCGCCTGAAGGCTTCGTCAACTGCGTCATCAGGGGGAATCGACCCCTCCCCGTCCTGCGTGCGTCTCTCCAGCCTTCGTGGGTACGGCGAATGATCGTCGTCCAGCAGGATGTGCACGGCCACCGGGCTCGCCTCATCATCCCCTGATCGATCTGTTGAGACAGCTGAGCCTTCCGCGATTGCAGCAGGATCGAGGGGACTCTCCCAAAAAAATTTCGATACTCAGCGCGAGCGCCACCCGCAGCCACTCGTCGACGGCATCGGTGTGAGCGCACGGGAGACCTGCTGCAACGAAACCTGCGATGAACCTGTTTCCTCTGGTCCTCTGGTCCTCTGGTCCTCTGGTCCTCCGGGTGAGACCAATCTGTTTGCCTGGATGCACAATCAATCATCAGAAACGGTATGAGATGAGATGCTGTTTACGGGCTCGATCCACCCGCCGCGAGGGCGGCCGGCGCGGAGGTGCCCATTGACAAGGGGTCCGCGATGAGGAACTTTAATAGAACATATGTAGTCCGATTACGGGCGCCCGACGCGGCGGATGCTCCGTTCCGGGCCGCGTCGAATCCGCCGTGGCGTTCTGGAGCCCTGGCCCCGCGCGGTGACGCATGCACGGCTCCGGGCGGAGCGAGGGAGCCGCCGGGGCGGACGATCTGGAGGGGGCGGACGACGGGGCGGGGCGGGGTACGGCGACACACCGGGAGAAGGTCGAACTCGTGAGCACCAGACTCGTACAACGCGATTGTGACGTAGAGCCCTGGGAGGCGAGCCCGCGCTCCACCTTGCGCTGGCGCTCTCCCGCGCCCCGCGAGATGGTGGGCGAATCCGGGAGCATCGCCCATCTCCGGCGGCTCACCACCCAGGTCGCGCCCAAGAAGGCGGCTCTGCTCATCCACGGCGAGAGCGGCACCGGCAAGGAGGTGCTCGCGCGCCAGGTCTACGCCCACTCCACGCGCTCGGACCAGCCGTTCGTGGCCATCAACTGCGCGGCGATCCCCGAGTCGCTGGTCGAGTCGGAGATGTTCGGGCATGAGCGGGGGGCCTTCAGCGGCGCGGTGTCGTTGCGGCGCGGGTGCTTCGAAGAGGCGGACGGCGGCACCCTGTTCCTGGACGAGGTCACGGAGATCCGCCCGCACGTGCAGGCCAAGCTCCTGCGCGTGCTGCAGGAGAGCGAGATCCGCCGGGTGGGCGGCACGCGCACCCACCCGGTGGACGTGCGCATCATCGCCGCCACCAGCCGCGATCCGCAGCAGGCCATGCGCGACGGCGTGCTCCGCGAAGACCTGTACTACCGCCTGGCCACGGTGGAGCTCTTCATCCCGCCGCTGCGCGCCCGCAAGGAAGACCTGCGGCCGCTCGCCCGCTTCTTCCTGGCCAGGCACGCCGTGCAGAACGGCTCCGTGCTGCGCGACGTGGGCGACGAGGCGCTGCGCCTGCTGCAGGGCTACGAGTGGCCGGGGAACGTGCGCGAGCTCGAGAACGTGATGGCGCGCGCCACGGTGCTGGCCGCGCCCGAGGAGGGCGACCGCGTCCTGCTGCAGCACCTTCCCCCCGCGCTTCGCGGCCCGGCCGGCCCCTCGCACCCCGCCGGCGCGGCCGAAGCCGACGGCGCCGGGTCGCGAACCGGCCTGGGGGTGGAGCTTCGCGCCGCGCTGGCGCAGGTGCGGCACATCTACGTGCACGAGGCGCTCCGGCGCGCCAACGGCAACAAGGCGGAGGCCGCGCGCCTGCTGGGGGTGAGCCGCCGCGGCTTCTACAACCTGCTGGGCGGCGTCGACAAGCCCGACGGCCAGGCTTTGCTCGCCTGATCTCCAGGCGGGCGCCGCCGCCCGTTCCGCGCCGGCCTCCCGCGGCGCCGGCTTCCCGGAACCGGCGTGTGCAGCGGCGAACACGCTGGCACCCCCCACCGTGCATCCGCTTGCGCACCTGCGTGCAGCACCATGCACACCCCGCCGGCCGCGCCGGGGACGAACCTTCGCCTCCCTCCTGCTCTTTCGATATCCGGCGGGTTCCGTGTGCCGCTGGCCCATGCCTTGCCTTTTCGAGCCGCTGGTTCTTGAACGGCGAGCGGCGCCTTCTCTCCGTCCCGGTCCGCCGGCCGGAGCACGCAAGGTCCCGCGGCGAGCGCGGCCGCTCCGGCGCGCCGGCGCGAAGCCAGTCCCCCCTTTCCCCCGGGAGCACGCCCGATGTCCAGCGAAGAGCGAGAAGACACCACCGTTTACAGCGCCGTGGTGAACCACGAGGCACAGTACTCCATCTGGCCGGCCGACCGCGAGCTCCCGGCGGGGTGGAGCGCCGCCGGAAAGCAGGGGCTGAAGCCGGAGGTGCTGGCCTGGATCGAGGAGGTGTGGACCGACATGCGCCCGCTTTCGCTGCGCCGGGCCATGGAAGCCGCCGGCGCCGGGGCCGCCTGACCGTCCGCTCACTGCACCGGGAGAGGCGCACGTGATGGCCCGCAGGGGCAGCGCGCCGGCCACGCTGGTCGACCTGCTGCGGGACCGCGCGTCGCGGCACCCGGACCGGACGGCGCTCGCCTTCCTCCCCGACGGCGAGGAGGAGGGCGAGTCGCTCACCTACGCCGCGCTCGACGCCGAGGCGCGGCGCATCGCCGTGCTCCTGGCCCAGGAGGGGGCGCGCGGCGAGCGGGCGCTCCTGCTCTTTCCGCCGGGGCTGGCCTTCGTGGCGGCCTACTTCGGGTGCCTGTACGCCGGGGTGGCGGCCGTTCCCGTCTACCCGCCGCGCTCCAACCGGCACCTGGCCCGGGTGCAGGCCATCGTGGCCGACGCCGGCGCGCGTTTCGTGCTGGCCCCCGGGGAGGTGATCGCCTCGCTGGCGCGGCACGCGGACGACACCCCACAGCTGGCCGCGCTGCGCTGGGTGGCGACCGACGCGCCCGGCACCGGCGCCGCGTGGGCCGACCCCGCCGTCGCCCCCGGCGACGTGGCGTTCCTGCAGTACACCTCGGGCTCCACCTCCACCCCCAGGGGCGTGCGGGTCACGCACGGCGGCCTGCTGGCCAACCAGCGCATGCTCCGCGACGCCTTCGGGCACGGCGAGGGGCTGCGCGTGGTGGGGTGGCTCCCCGTCTATCACGACATGGGGCTGATCGGGAACGTCCTGCACCCGCTGTACCTGGGGGGCACCTGCGTGCTGATGCCGCCCGCCGCGTTCCTGCAGCGCCCGCTGCGCTGGCTCCAGGCGGTCTCCCGCTACGGGGCCGAGACCAGCGGCGGCCCCAACTTCGCCTACGACCTGTGCGTGGAGCGGGCCTCGGACGAGGAGAAGGCGGCGCTGGAGCTGGGCGCGTGGCGGGTGGCGTTCTGCGGCGCCGAGCCGGTGCGGGCGCCGACCCTGGAGCGCTTCGCGGCGGCGTTCGCGGGGTGCGGCTTCCGGCGCAGCGCCTTCTACCCCTGCTACGGGCTGGCCGAGGCCACGCTCTTTGTGGCCGGGGGGCGCGCGGGCGACCCCCCGGTGGTGAGCGCCTTCGAGGCCGGCGCGCTGGAGCACGACCGCGCGGTTCCCGCGGGCGCGCACGACGCGGGGGCGGCCCGCCTGGTGGGGTGCGGCGCCGCCTGGGGCCCCGGGCGGCTGGAGATCGTGCGCCCCGGGCCGCGCCTTCCCTGCCGCCCGGGCGAGGTGGGCGAGATCTGGGTGGCGGGGCCCCACGTGGCCGCGGGGTACTGGAACCGCCCGGAAGAGACGGAAGAGACCTTCGGGGCGTTCCTGGCGGACGGCGGCGGGCCCTTCCTGCGCACCGGCGACCTGGGCTTCGTGCACGGCGGCGAGCTCTTCGTCACCGGCCGCGCCAAGGACCTGATCATCCTGCGCGGGCGCAACCTGTACCCGCAGGACGTCGAGGCCACGGCCGGGGCCAGCCATCCCGCGCTGCAGCCCGCCGGCGGCGCGGCGTTTCCGGTGGAGGCGGACGGCGAGGAGCGGCTGGTGGTGGTGCACGAGGTGCGGCGCACCGCGCTCCGGGGGCTCGACGCCGCCGCGGTGGCGCGCCGCGTCCGCGAGGAGGTGGCCGCGGCGCACGAGGCCGCGGTGCACGACGTGGTGCTGATCGGGCCGGCCACGCTCCCCAAGACCTCCAGCGGCAAGGTGCAGCGCCAGGCCTGCCGCCGCGCGTACCTGGCCGGATCGCTCGAGCCCGTGGGCGCGCCCCTGCCCGGCGCGGGGGACGGCGCCCCCGCGGCCGACCCGGTCGGCCCGGCCGCTCCGGTCCCGGCGCTGGAGGCGTTCCTGCGCGACGAAGCGGCGCGGGTGCTGGGCCGCCCGGCCACGGCGGTGCGGCCGGAGCTGCCGCTGACGGCGCTGGGGCTGGACTCGGTGGGCGCGGCCCGGCTGGCGGCCCGGGTCGAGGAGGCCACCGGCGTGCCGCTGGACCCGGTGTCGCTGCTGGAGCCTCGCCCGCTACGCGAGGTGGCCGCCGCGGTCGCCGCGCTCGCGGCCGCCGGTTCCCCGGCGGCCGCGCCCGGCGCGGCCGCGGGCGTGGGCGAGGCGCCGTTCCCGCTTTCCGCCGGCCAGCGCGCGCTCTGGTTCCTGCACCGGCTGGCGCCGGAGAGCGCGGCCTACAACCTGGCCGTGGCGGTGGGCGTGCGCGGCCGGCTGGACCCGGGCGTGGTATCCGCCGCGCTGCGCGAGGTGGCGGCGCGCCACGCCGCGCTGCGCAGCGTGCTGGACGCGGCCGAGCCGGTCCAGCGCGTCCTGGCCCGGTTCGAGCCGGCGCTGGAGCGGTCGGACGCCGCCGGCCTCGACCCCGCCGCCTTCCGCGAGACGCTCGACCGGGAGGCGCGCCGCCCCTTCCGCTTCGCCGACGGTCCGCCGCTGCGCGCGCGGCTCTTCGGCCGGGGCGAGGGCGAGCAGGTGCTCCTCCTGGTCGCGCACCATGCCGTGCTGGACTTCCGCTCGCTCGAGATCGTCTGCGACGAGCTCTTCCGCGCCTGCCTGGCGTCCGGGGACCGCGGCCCGCCCCTCCCCGAGGCGGGAACCCAGTACCCCGGCTTCGTGCGCTGGCAGCGCGAGCTCCTCGCCGGGCCCGAAGGGGAGCGCCTGCGCGCCCGCCTGGCCGAGCGCCTGGGCGACGCGCCGGCGGTGCTCGCCCTCCCCACCGACCGGCCGCACCCCCCCGTGCGCGGGGGGCGCGGAGGAGCCGTGCCGCTGGCCCCGGACGCGGCGCTCTGGGCGCGGCTGCGGGAGCGCGCGCGCCAGGAGGGCGTCACCCCCTACGTGCTGCTGCTGGCCGCCTTCCAGGTGCTGCTCATGCGCTGGTCGGGGCAGGACGACTTCGTGGTGGGCTCGCCGGCCTCGGGGCGCACCCGGCCGGCCTTCGCGGGGACGGTGGGGTACCTGGCCAACCCCGTGGTGCTGCGCGCCCGCTTCCACGGCGCCCCCTCGTTCCGCGACTTCCTGGGCCGCGCGCGGGCCGAGGCGCTGGCCGCGCTGGGCGCGCAGGCCTACCCCTTCGAGCGGCTGGTGGAGGAGCTGCGCCCGGCGCGCGACGCCAGCCGCACCCCGGTGTTCCAGGTGCTCTTCGTCTTCCAGCAGGCCGAGCGGCTCACCACCGCCACCGCCTGCGCGCTGGGGGTGGAGGGCGTGCGCGAGGCGCTCGGGCCGCTCACCCTGGAGTCGATGGCGGTGGAGACGGGGGCGGCGCAGTTCGACCTGTCCCTCTCCCTGGGCGAGGTGGACGGGGCGCTGGCCGGGAGCCTCCGCTACGACGCCGGCCTCTTCGACGCCGCCACCATCGGCCGCATGGCCGGCCACTTCCAGCGCCTGCTGCGGGGGATCGCGGACGCGCCGGAGGCGCCCGTCACCGCGCTGCCGATGCTGGGCGCCCGGGAGCGGCGCGCGGTGCTGGAGGAGTTCAACGCCACCGCCGTCGCCTACGGCGGCGCGCCGACGCTGCACGGGCTGGTGGAGGCGCAGGCCGCCAGGACGCCCGACGCGGTCGCCGTGGTGCTGGGCGGCCAGGCGGTGACCTACGCCGAGCTCGACCGCCGCGCCGGCCGCCTGGCGAGCCATCTCCGGCGGCTGGGCGTGGGCGTGGAGACCCGCGTGGGCGTCTGCCTGGAGCGCTCGGTGGAGCTGGTGGTGGCGCTGCTGGGCGTGCTCCGGGCGGGGGGCGCATACGTGCCGCTCGACCCCGGGTACCCGGCCGAGCGCATCGCCTGGATGCTGGCCGACTCCGGCGTTCCCGTCCTGGTGACGGAAGAGGCGCTGGCCGGCGCGCTCCCGGAGCACGGCGCGCGGGTCGTCCGGGTCGACGCCGATGGGCCGTCGATCGCGTCCGCGCCGCTCCACCCGGCTCCAGCCGACGTGCCGCCGGACGCGCTGGCGTACGTCATCTACACCTCGGGCTCCACCGGGCGGCCCAAGGGGGCGATGAACACGCACCGCGCCATCGTCAACCGCCTGCTCTGGATGCAGGCGGAGTACGGGCTGGGGCCCGCCGACGCGGTGCTGCAGAAGACGCCGTTCTCGTTCGACGTGTCGGTGTGGGAGCTCTTCTGGCCGCTGGCCACCGGCGCGCGGCTGGTGGTGGCGTGCCCCGGGGGGCACCGGGACCCGGCGTACCTGGCCGGGGTGATCGCGCGCGAGGCGGTCACCACGCTGCACTTCGTCCCCTCCATGCTCCGCGTCTTCCTGGACCATGCCGACACGGAGCGCTGCGGGTCGGTGCGCCGGGTGGTCAGCTCGGGCGAGGCGCTGGGCGCGGAGCTGGCCGCCCGCTGCCTGGAGCGGCTTCCGCGCGCGGCGCTGTACAACCTGTACGGACCCACCGAGACCGCGGTGGACGTCACCGCGTGGGCCTGCGCGCCGGGCGAGGCGGGGCGGGGGGTGCCGATCGGGCGCCCGGTGGCGAACACGCGGGCGTACGTGCTGGACCGCGGCGGCCAGCCGGCGCCCGTGGGGGTGGCCGGCGAGCTGTGCGTGGGCGGCGTGCAGCTGGGCCGCGGCTACCTGGGCCGCCCGGCGCTCACGGCCGAGCGCTTCGTCCCCGATCCCTTTTCGGGCGGCGTGGGCGCCCGGCTGTACCGCACGGGCGACCTGGCGCGCTGGAGGGCCGACGCGGCGCTGGAGTACCTGGGCCGCCTGGACCACCAGGTGAAGGTCCGGGGGTTCCGGATCGAGCCGGGAGAGGTCGAGGCGGCCCTCGCCGCGCACCCCGGCGTGCGCGAGGCGGTGGTGGCCGCGCGCGAGGACGTGGCCGGCGAGGCGCGGCTGGTGGCCTACGTGGTGGCCGCTGGAGAGGCGCCCCGGGCCGACGCGCTGCGGGCGTTCCTGCGGGAGCGGCTTCCGGAGCACATGGTGCCGGCGGCGTTCGTGCCGCTGGACGCGATCCCGCTTTCGCCCAGCGGCAAGGCCGACCGCCGGGCGCTCCCCGCGCCCGACCGCGCGGCGGGGGGCGTGGCGGCGTACGTGGCGCCCCGCAGCACCACCGAAACGGCGCTCGCCGGGATCTGGGCCGGCGTGCTGGGCGTGGAGCGGGTGGGCGTGCACGACCACTTCTTCGACCGGGGCGGCTCCTCGCTCGGCGCGGTACAGGTCGTCTCGCGGGTGCACGAGGAGTTCGGCGTCAGCCTTCCGCTCCACGCGCTCTTCCAGGCGCCCACGATCGAGGCGCTGTCGCTCCACATCGCCCGCGCCCAGCTCGAGACCCGTCCGCCCGACGAGGTGCTGCGGCTGCTCGCGGAGCTGGAGGCCGCGGCGCCGGCCGGAGAGTGACGCCGGGGTCCGGGATCGACCGTGCACCGGCCCCGGCCGCCCGGCCGGCGCGCGCCACGCCGACAACGCCCTTCTTCCCGACACGGAGCGATTCGATGCCGGTCTTCGGAAGCCTGTACAAGCTCCTCGCGTTCCTGGTGCGCCACACGCGGCACATCCCGCGGGCGCACTGGATGGGGACGGGGGTGATCGGGGCGGCGGTGGCGAGCGGCGTGGCCAACACGGCGCTGATCGCCATGGTGAACCGGGTGATCAACGCCCAGGCCGCCGGCACCTCCACGCTCCTGCTCTTCCTGGGGATCTGCGTGGTCTTCCCGGCCGCGCGCTACCTGGGCGACGCGCTCCTGATCGGCCTGACCGAAAAGGCCACCCTGCACCTGAGGCTGACGCTCTGCTCCCGCATCCTGGCGGTGCCGCTGCGCACGCTGGAGGAATTCGGCGCCGCGCGGCTGAACGCCGTGCTGGTGAGCGACCTTCCCGCGGTGACGGGCGCCATGCCGCTGATCCCCCTGCTGTCGCTGAACCTCACCATCGTGCTGGGGAGCCTGGCGTTCATGGGCTTCCTGTCGTGGAAGATGCTGCTGGGGGTGCTGGTGTTCCTGGTGGCGGGGGTGACCGCCTACCGCCTCCCGCTGGTGCGGGCGCACGGGCACGTGCAGGCGCTGCGCGCGAACAGCGACGAGCTGTTCCGCCATTTCCGCGCGCTGACCGAGGGGATCAAGGAGCTCAAGCTGCACGAGCCGCGGCGCCGCGCCTTCCTGGACGACGAGCTGGGGCGGACCGCCGTGCGGGTGCAGCACCACACCGTGGCGGCGCAGCGCGCATTCTCCTCGGCGGTGAGCTGGGGGCAGGTGCTCATCTTCCTGCTGATCGCCGTGGTGGTGTTCGCCCTTCCGGCACTGACCCCGGTGCGCAGGCCGGTGCTCACGGGCTTCACCTTCGCCATCCTGTACATGGTGGGGCCGGTGCAGGTCATCCTGAACTCCATGGCCCAGCTGAGCCGCGCCGTCACCGCCATGGACCGGGTGGAGCAGGTGGGCGGGGAGCTGGCGGCGTCGGCGCGCGCGGGGGAGCCGCCGCACCGGGCGGGGGGAACGGGCCCGTGGCGGTCGCTGGAGCTGGACGGGGTGACGCACAGCTACCGCGGAGAGCGCGACGGCTCGTCCTTCACCCTGGGGCCGCTGGACCTGGCGTTCCGCCCGGGGGAGCTCGTGTTCATCACGGGGGGCAACGGGAGCGGCAAGACCACCCTCGCCAAGCTCCTGACCGGGCTCTACACCCCCGAACGCGGCGTGGTGCGGCTGGACGGCCGGCCCGTGGACCCGGGTGGGCTGGAGCGGTACAACGCGCTCTTCTCCACCGTGTTCTCGGACTTCTACCTCTTCGATTCGCTGCTGGGGCTGGCGCGCGAGACGGTGGATGCCGAGGCGCGGCGCTCGCTGAAAGAGCTGCAGCTGGACCACAAGGTCACGGTGGAGGAGGGGAAGCTGTCCACCACCAGCCTGTCGCAGGGCCAGCGCAAGCGGCTGGCGCTGCTCACCGCCTGCCTGGAAGACCGTCCCATCTACCTGTTCGACGAGTGGGCGGCCGACCAGGATCCGCACTTCAAGGAGGTGTTCTACCACGAGCTGCTCCCGCGGCTGCGCGCGCGGGGGAAGACGGTGTTCGTCATCAGCCACGACGACCGCTTCTACCACGTGGCCGACCGGCTGATCAAGCTGGACTACGGGCGGGTGGTGCACGACTCGCGGGCGGAGGGGCGGGTGCCGGCCGAGGCGCGCTTCGCCCGGCCCGGCGAGGTCGGCGTGGCGCAGGGCGCCTGACGGCCCTCCACCTCGCGCCGGCCGACCGGGTGCGGGTCCGGCAGGAGCCCGGCGCCGGGTCAGCTCACGGGCCGGGTGAGGTCGAGCACCGCCCGGGCATCCCGCGCAAAGGGGTGCCTCGCTCCCAATCGGGCGGTCATCATCGCGGCTGCGCGCCGCGCCAGGGGGAGTGCGACCCCGGGGTTGCTCGCGTGCAGGTGCAGGCGAGCGGAGAGGAGCAGGAAGCGGGCGAGCCCGTCGTTGTTCTCGATCGGGGTCGCCGCCAGCGCGTGGCGCGCCGCGCGCAGCATACGGCGCGCGGGCGGCAGGTGGCCGCGGCGCAGCGCGTCGTCGAACACCACCCTGGCCGCGTGGTACGCCTCCCGCCAGGCGAGCGCGCGGGCGTCGCATCGCTCCACCCGCGCCAGCGTGGAGCGTGCGAGCTGCAGGGCCTCATCGTCGCCTCCGATCTCGTGGAGGGTCCGGCTGCGCCACGCCAGGTGGGCGAGCCGGAAGACGCTCCCGGGCGGGTAGACGAGGTCCGCAAGCGAAAGCGCCTCGCGGGCGAGCGCGTCCGCCTCCCGCCAGTCACCCCGCAGGCCGCGCACCCACGACAATTGTTCCACGAGGGCCAGGGTCCAGGTGAGGTTCGCGTTGCGGTCCTCCCTCAGCCCGTCCAGGAGGGGCCGCAGATCCGCCTCCGCGCCGCCGAGATCACCCATCCCGAGGACGGACAGAGCGCGCCGCCATTGCACCGCTCGCGACCAGGCGGATCGGTCCTGGTCGTCGGGCTGCGCCTCCGCCAGCGCGAGCGCCGCCTGGCACACGCCGCGTGCCGCTTCCGGCTCGGCGCGGTTGCAGAGGCATTCCGCCAGGAGAAGGTGGCTGTCGATCGAGTTCGACCCGTGCGTCCCCTCCCGGGCGTCGAATCGGGCAACGCGCAACGGCGGCTACTGGAGCGACAAGGGCTACGAGTGGTACGGGGGGACGTGACGCCCCAGGGCAGAGTTTATGGACGCCGCCGCCTCCGCGCGCTCATCGACTACCTGCTCCGGATCCGGCAGGCGCGCTGAGCCGGCCGCGGGCGGATGATCTCGCAGGGAAGCAATTCGCGGTTGGACTGTCGCATGAATGGAGACCGGGCGCCTCCGTGGGGAGGCGCCCGGTTTTCGTTCGACACCGACGGGTGGACCGCGCCCCTCCGGGAATCGGGCGAAGAGACCCTCCGCTTCCCGCGGCCGGGCACTTCGTTTGATCCGGGTGTGCCCGGCCAGCGTCAGCAGGGATAGAAGAAGCAGGTCTGCATGACGCAGTTGCTCGCCTGGATGCAGGTAGGGCCGTCGCAGGTCTCGTAGTCGCGACGCGTGGCGAACGCCGCCACCGTCCCTTCAGCCTTCTCCTCTGTTCGCACGGAGAAGCTCTCCACTTCCAACCGTTCCAGGCTCAGGCGCAGCTTCTTGGCCATGGGGGTATCTCCAGGATGGTGGGTTCGGACGACGGGCGGGAACCGTGCATGCGCGACCCGGGGGGCGGGGCGGATGGCGCCCCTCCGGGCAGCGCTGGCGGTTGAAGGGTAGCGTGATCGGTGATGCGATCTCAACGCTCGAGGGATGAAGCGCGGTGCGTGGGGACGAAACGGCCTCTCCCGACGTCGACCCGCCGACGGAGTGTTGGCGGCGGCCGTAAAGCTGACACTTCCGGCGGGCGAAAATCTGACAGTCGGCAGATCGCACTCGGGGCTGGCGTTCGCGTATGAAGCGGGAGTCAGCCACTCCATGCACTTTGGTGCCTCCCCCCAAGCTCCGCCTCCTGTCCGCGAGCTCGCGAGCGATCCGCCACTTGCGGCAATGTAGCCCCATCGAGTGCACCGTGTTGATTGCCGTGTTGATTGCCGTGTTGATTGCCGTGTTGATTGCCGTGTTGATTGATGGGAGTTCGGAGCAAACCCCGTAGCAAGGCGATGGGTGGAGCAACCGCAGCCGGCGGCGGCTGGAGCGACAGGGGGTACGAGTGGCACGGGGGACGTGAGTTGCGTGCGCCGTGCAGGCGTGGGTTCAGGATCACGGGACCTCGGTACGATGGGCGCCAGTCTCCCTTTGCAGCCACCGCCAAGGCAACCACCGCCAAGGCAACCACCGCCAAGGCAACCACCGCCAGGCCCGGTCAGGCCGGCGGCCGCGGTTCCGCCACAACCATCGGGCGGAACCGCGGCGCCATTCCGAGGGTGCGCCGCTCGTGACGACGTCGCCGGCTGGCAGGGCCCGTTCGGGTTGCCATGCCGGTCGCGAGAGCGGCTCGTATCGTCCCGTCGCGAACGCCTGGCCGGAACACCGGCACACCGAGGCGGTGCTCGGGCGCGCGCGCGCAGTGCCAAGGGGGGCCGCGTGTCTTCCCGGGTCCGTCCGTAGCGCATTCCTGCAGGCGCCGGGCGGACTCCGGCTTCGGCCGGGGCCCCGGCCCAGCCTGTTGCCGCGCGGCCCCGGACGACCCGCCCCCCACTCCACACCTCGCGCGACACAGAACTATTGTGTTTTCCCGGTCCCGACGTTTAACTGTTTCAGCAGGTCCGAATGCGACCGAAAATAGCGGCTTGAATGCTGTCGTTCTGGACACGGAGGCGTTTCGAGCCTCTTCTCCGCGATGCATTTGATGACAGACAGTACGACTCTCGTCGGGAATCCCTCCCTCCCGGAAGGCGGCGCCTCGCCGCTGGTCACGCTGCTCACGTCGATCAACACGCGCTGGCACCGCGGGGCGATGTGGACCTTCATGCTGGTGGTCCTCGCGCACTGGGTCGAGCACGTCTTCCAGGCGTACCAGATCTGGGGAATGGGGATGCCGCGCCCGCACGCGCTGGGTGCGCTGGGGATGCTCTGGCCCTGGCTGGTCCATTCCGAGTGGCTGCACTACGGCTACGCGTTCGTGATGCTGGCCGGGCTCCTCCTCCTTCGCCCGGGGATGACGGGGCGTGCGCGGAGCTGGTGGAGCGTGGCCCTGGCGCTCCAGTTCTGGCATCACCTCGAGCACGCGCTCCTCCTTTCCCAGGCACTCACCGGCTGGCGCCTGGCCGGCCATGCCGAGCCTACCAGCCTGATCCAGCTCGTGGTCCCGCGGGTGGAGCTGCACCTCTTCTACAACGGCGTGGTCTTCGTCCCGATGGTCGTCGGGATGCTGTACCACCTTTATCCGTCTCCGGCCGAGCGGGCCGCGATGCGCTGCACCTGCGCGGCCTCCCGCGCCGCGCCCGCGTGAACGGGCGCCGGCGGGCGCAGCGGCGGGACGGCCGCGTGGCTCCGGGCCGCCGCCCGCCCCGAGCGTGGAAACCGGGGGAGCGAATGTCCTGCGCGCGGGCCGGCCCGATCCGGATGCTGCCGATCCGCGGCCCCGCGAGGGCACGCCCGCTCGGGGCGGCGGCCGGCGACGGCGAAGGACGGGGCCCCGGCTCGTTCGCGGGCGGCCTCGAGAATGCCATCGATCACCTTGCCGGCGCGCCAGCCCCGCGGGCGGCGGGCCCGCGGCAGGCCCCGGCCGCCTGAAGCGAATGTCCGAACCAACCGCCGTTTCGCGAGAGCTGGGGCGCATCTGGGCCGCTGCCGCGCTCCTCACTCGCCAGCAGCTGGAACGAATCGCGCTGGGTGGCCGTGAGGAGTACAGCGACGTCCTGGAAGAAACGCGGGACGTGGCCGACGACGTGGTTGCCGCGATCGAGCGGGGGCTCGACGAGGATCTGGTGGAGGCACTCAACCGGGAGGAGGACGCGATGAGCTCCGAGATGTGGCCATTCTGGGCCATGCCGCGCGCGATGATGGAGATGCCCCGGGCCATGATGGACATGTTCACGCCGCCCGCGGACACCACCGTGACCTCCAAGCGCCGGCGCGAGGAAGCGCTGATCGACCAGATCGTGGCGAACTTCCGCGCCGAGCTCCTGGACGACCTCCGGGAGGCCCGCCGCGACGACCGCGAGCTGAGCGCCGCGGAGATCGACGACCGCGTGAACGACCTGCGCGACCAGCTGGACGTGCTGGTCAGCCGCAGCGGGCGGCGCCGCCGCAGCCACGCGGAGGTCCTTTCGGACTGACGATGGCGAGCGCCGCCGCACTCCCGGCCGGGGAACGCGCTCGACGCGGGGGTGCTTCCCGGGAGGGGCGGCGCTGGCGTGCCGCCGTGCCGCCCCGCCTGCTCTGGCCGGTGGTGGCGCGAATCGTCTACGTGGTGCGGCGGCTGGTCGCGCTGGCGGCCCGCATGGCCTGGGCCTCTCTGCCCTGGCGGAGGGGGCGCGCCCCGGCCGACCCGCGGCCGGAGCTGCTGCGGGGGGCGCTGGAACGGCTGGGCGGCGCGTGGATCAAGTTCGGGCAGATCCTCGCCATGCGGGTGGACTACCTCCCGCCGGCCTACATCGGCGAGCTGTCGCGGCTGCTGGACGCGGTCCCCGCGATGCCCTGGGCCGCCGCCAGCCGGATCGTGGAGGAGACGCTGGGGTGCGCGCCCGAGGCGCTCTTCCGCACCATCTCGCCCACACCGGTGGCCTCGGCGTCGTTCGGGCAGGTGTACGTGGCCACGCTGCACTCGGGCGAGCGGGTGGCGGTCAAGGTGCAGCGGCCGGGGCTGGAACCGGTGCTGACCGGCGACGTGCTGCTGCTGTCGGGGCTGGCCTTCGTGATCGACCGCCTGCGGCTGCTCGGCGGGATCCGGCTGGGACCCGAGGTGAGCGAGCTGCGCGGAAAGCTCGCCGACGAGCTGGACTACACCTCCGAGGCCGAGAACGTGCGCCGCGCCCACGAGGCGAACCGCTGGTTCCGGGTGGTCAAGGTCCCGCACGTGTACGCGCAGTACTCGGGGACGCGGGTGCTGACCATGGAGTACCTGCAGGGGACCTGGATGACGGAGATCCTGACGCTGCTGCGCACCCGGGGGAGCGAGGGCCATGCCGAGCTGCTGAGGCGCGGCATCCGCCCCCGGCTGGTGGCCCGCAGGATCTTCGACATCGGGATGCGCCAGATCTTCGAAGTGGGCGTCTTCCACGCCGATCCGCACGCGGCCAACATCGTGGTGCTCCCGGGAGACCGCGTGGGGTACGTGGATTTCGGGATCGTGGGAAGCATGGACGAATCGCTCACCCGCACCCAGCAGCGGTACTTCGAGGCGGTTCGCGACCGCCGCATCGACGATGCCGTGGACGCGGTGATGGAGCTGGTGGTCGTTCCCGCGGCGCTGCGGGAGCGGATCCCGGAGTTCCGGAGGCGGCTGGCGACGCGCATCCGTTCCTGGATCGACTCCGTGACCGACGAGGAAAGCACGCTGCGGCGCAGGAGCATCGGGCGGCTGCTGCTGGACACGATCACCAGCGCCCGCGAGTTCGGGTTCAGCATGGTCGAGAACGCGATGCTGTACTACCGGACCCTGATCACCTCCGACGTGACCATCCTGCAGCTCGATCCCGGCTTCGACGCGACGGCGCACCTCGCCCGCTATTTCCGGCGGCGGCGGATCCGCGAGCTGCGGCAGCGGATGACGATTCCCCAGGCGGTCCGCACCGCCGCGGATTACATGGACCTGGTGGTGCGTGCGCCCGGGATCCTGAACCGCCTGATGGAGGAGCTCGAGGAGCACGAGGAAACCTTCGAGAGCGGCCTGAGCCGGGTGGAGCTGTTCTTCGCGATGGCCGCCCGGGGCGCGCTGATCGCGCTGCTGGCGGTGCTCGCCGCCCGGGTGCTGGCCGGGGTCGCCGACGTGGCGGTACCGCTGGGGCTGCCGGCGAAGCTGGACTGGCGCTGGCTTTCACTGGTCCTGTTCGTGGCCTGGCGCACGGCCGTCATCTTCACCACCCCGCGGTCGTACGGCTGACCCGCCGGGGTCGCCGATCCGCCACCCGGCGGGACAGGAAAGACGGAGCCCGCACGAACGCCGCGGCGAGCGCACCTCGCGCCTGCCGCCGGGGCGGCCGTCCAGAGTCTCCGCGAAACGAAAATTTGCAGGGCAGGGCCGGACAATCGCGCTCCGCCGCACGGTGGGGCCAATGAATCGCCAACCGCGGGTCTCGCTCCCGGCGCCGTTCCGCCGGCCGGAGGGGTGATCCGCCGCCCCCGGGGGTTCCGATGCCATTCTTCGCGGTGCCCTATCGTGTGCTCTTCCACGACACGATGGCGTACGGGACGCACCACTTCCTCACCAACTTCAAGTTCCAGTGCGAGGCGCGCGAGCACCTGCTCTTCGGCGAGGTCATGGCCGCGGCGGGCGCGTCGCCGGGTGCGTTCGGCGACACCCTGTTCCTCACCCAGCAGGCGTACAGCCGGAACCTGGCCGCGGTGGGCGTCGGCGAGACCGTGGGAATCCTGCTGAGCTTCGAGGACGACACCGCCTCGTCGCTGCGCTTCTGCTTCCGCGTGGTGCGGCACGACGGCGCGCCGGTGGCGTGCGGGTTCCAGACCGTGGTGTGCGTCTCGCGGGCGACGCAGCTCCCCGTCGCCGCGCCGGAGCCCCTTTTGCGCTATCGCGAGCTGCTCCGCGAGCCGCTCGCGTCACCGTCGTTCGCCGACCGGGTGCTCGCCGGGCGGCTGCACGAGGTGTTCGACGCGGAGGTGGCGCGGCTGGGGCGGGAGACGGCCGCGCGCGCCCCCCGCGGCGCCTCGATCCTCGCGGCGGACGGCGCCGGCCCGGCCGCCGCCGCGATCCCCCCCGCCACGCGCACGCCGCCGGCGGCTCCCGCGGGGCCGGCCGCCCCCGCCGGCGCCGAGCGGCTCCAGCCGGCGGCCTCCGCGCCCCGTTCCACCCCGCCCCGCGACGAAGCCGACGGGGTGGGCGGGGCAGCGGCGAACGGCCGCGCCGCGGCGGCTCCGGCCGGCGTTCCCCGGCGCCTCGCGGAGGGAGACGGGCTGGTGTTCCTTTTCCCGGGGCAGGGATCGTACGCGTGGCCGCTGCTGCGCGACCTGCGCGCGCTCGACGCCGCGTCGGCCCGGCTGCTGGACGAGATCGAGCGCGTGGCCCGGGCGCGGCTCGGCCTGTCGGTGGGCGCGCTCGCCGACGCGGCCACGCAGGCCGCGCACGACGGGCTGGTCGAGCGCGCGCCGGACCTGGTGCAGCTGGCGATCTACGCGGCCGGGGTGATGACGGCGGGCGCGCTGCGGGCGCGGGGAGTCACGCCCCACGCGGTGGCCGGGCAGAGCGCGGGCGAGATCACCGCGCTGGCGGCGGGGGGCGCCCTCACCGTCGCGGAAGGGGCCGAGGTGGTCTGCGCGCGGGTGTCGGCGCTGGCACGGGTGGGCGGCGGCGCCGGGGCGATGCTGGCGCTCTCGTGCGGGGCGGAGCGGGCCCGGGCGATCCTCGAGGCGCTCCCCGGCCACGCGCTGGAGGTCGCCGTCTTCAACCACGACGGGCAGACGGTGGTCGCGGGGCCCACGGACGACGCGGAGCGCCTGCGCGCGCTCGCGGCGCGGCTCCAGGTCGGCTGCCGGCAGCTCGCCAGCCGCTACCCCTTCCACACCCGGGTGATGCAGCCGGCGGTGGCGCCCTTCGCCGCGGCGCTGGGCGGGTTGACGCTGCGCGCCCCCGAGGTGCCCGTCTACTCGCCGATGGAGCGGGCGTTTCTGCAGGGGGGCACGCGCGTGGCCGCGCTCCTTCCCCCCCACCTGGTGCGCCCGCTGGCGCTGGGCGAAGCCGTCACCGGGCTGCGGGAGCTCGGCGCCGGCCGCTTCGTGGAGTGTGGCGGGGGGATGATCCTCACCCGGCTGGTCGCCCGCATCCTCTCCGGCGGCGCGAAGGTGTGGAGCGCGATCCCGGAGGGGATCCCGGCGGCGGCGGGGATCGAGTCGGTGGCCGCGGCGGCGGGCGGGCGGGAGAACGGGAACCACGCCGCCGGGAGCGCGCCGCGCCGCGCCGTGGAGGCCGGCGCGCCGGCCGCGGCGGGGGCGGACGCGGCGGCCGCCGGGGCGCCGGGCGAGGTCCCGATCGCGATCGTGGGCGTGGGGTGCGTCCTTCCCGGCGCGCGCGACCCCGGCGAGCTGTGGGAGAACGTGAAGCGCCACGCCAGCGCCATCGTGGACGGCGCGGCCCTCTCTCCCGACGACGCGCGGGACTTCGTGGCGCCCGGCGGAGCGCCCGACAAGACCTACACCCTCCTCTGCGGGCGGATCGACCCCCCCGCGCCCGGCACGGTGCCCGCCGAGGCGCGCACCGTGGCCCAGCGGCTGCTCGCGTCCACCCTGGCGCAGTGCGGGCGGGGGGTGCGCGCGCCGGTCGAAGCGGCGCGCACGCGGGTGCTGGTGGGCTCCACCGCCGACGGGACGCGCGAGCAGGACGAGGCCCTGCTCGCCGCCGGCCTGGAGGCGATCCTGGCCGGGGCGGGCGACGAGGCCGCGCTCGAGGCGCTGCGGCGCGCGCTGCCGCTCCCGCCCGGCGAGGCGGAGGGGCTCTCGCCGCATCCCGCGTGGAGCGCCGTGGCGGGGGCCGTGCTGGGCCCCGGCGTGCCGGTGCTGGCCGTGGACGCCGCGTGCGCGTCGTCGCTCTACGCGATCGGCTTCGGGATGCACGCGCTGCGCGACGGCACCTGCGACCTGGCCTTCGCCGGCGGGGTGTTCGCCCCGGGGCCGGCCAACAGCTGCCTCTTCTCGCAGTTCCGCGGCCTCTCGGCCACGGGCTCGCGCCCCTTCGACGCGGGTGCCGACGGGGTGGTGTTCTCGCCCGGCGCCGCCATGGTGGCGCTGCGCCGCCTCCCCGACGCGCTGCGCAACGGGGAGACGGTGCACGCGGTGATCCGGGGCTTCGGCGCGTCGAGCGACGGCCGCTGCCCCTCGGTGGCCGAGCCGCGGCGCGACGGGCAGGTCCTGGCCCTGCGGCGCGCCTACGCGTCGGCGGGGATCGACCCCGCGAGCGTGCAGCTGGTGGAGGCGCACGCCACCTCCACCCCCGTGGGCGACGCGGTGGAGTTCAGCGCCCTGCGCGAGGTGTTCGGCGCGGCGGGCGAAGGCGCCATCGCGCTCGGCAGCCTGAAGGCGATCGTCGGCCACACCGGGTGGGCGGCGGGCGCCGCGTCGGTGCTGAAGGTGTGCGGCGCGCTGGGCGAGGGCGTGCTCCCCGGCCACCCCGGCGTGCAGGCGCCCAACCCGGGGATCACCCTGGCGGGCACGCCCTTCGTGCTGGGCCCCGAGCCGCGCCCCTGGGCGCGCGGGACGGCGCCGCGCCGCGCGGGGGTGAACGGGTTCGGCTTCGGCGGCACCAACGCGCACCTGATCCTGGAGGGGTACGACGAGGCCGCGCACGGCGGCTGGCGCGGCGCGTCCGCGCCCGCGCCCGCGGCGGCGGAGCCGCTCGCGGTGGTCGGCGTGGGCGCGCTCTTCCCGCCGGGCGTGGACGACGGGGGCCGCGGCGAGCTGCGCTTCGGGCCCGGCGAGCTGCGCCTCCCCGCGGGGCGGCGGATGCTCCCGGAGATGCTGGACCACGTGGATCGCGGCCAGCTCCTGGCCCTCCGCGCCGCCGAGGCCGCCCTGGGGGCCACGGGCGGGCGCTGGGAGGCGTGGCGGGCCGAGGTGGGCGTGGTGTTCGGGTTCGAAGGGAAGACGGAGCGCTCGCTCGAGGCGGCGCTGCGCATCTACGCCGACTTCGTGGACCGGCGGCTGGCCGCGGACGGGGGCGGTGCCGCCGGCCGCGCCCGGAGCGCCGTGGCCGACGGGGTCCGCCGGCTGCCGCCCTCCAACCCCTACACCCTGCCGGGGCTGATGCCGAACGTGGTGTCGGGCCGGGTGGCCAACCTCTTCGACCTGCACGGTCCCAACCTGGTGGTGGACGCGGCGGGCGACTCGCTGCGCGCGGCGCTCGAGGCCGCCGCGGCCATGCTGCGCCGCTGCGAGTGCAGGATGGTGGTGGCGGGCGCCGTCTCCGCCACCACGCGCCCCGAGACCCGGCTGATCGCCGGGCGCGGGGGCGCGCCCGTGGCCGAGGGCGCCCTGGCGCTGGCGCTGATGACCCCCGCCGCCGCGCGCGCCGAGGGGCTGCCGGTCCTCGCCCTCCTCGACCTGGCCGGCGACGCCCCCGCGCGGGGAGCCGAGCCCGAGCCGGTGGAGCTGATGGGCGCGCGCGGCGCGCTGGCGCTGGCCCGCGCCCTCCGCGCCGCGCCGGCCGGCGCGCCGCCGCGGGTCACCCTCCCGCGCACCCCGCCGCCCCCTCCCGCGCCGGGGGACGACGCGTTCCCCGCGCCGCCGCCGATCGAGCTGTGCGAGCCCGTGCTCTCGTTCGCGCCGGCCGGCGCCGGGCCCACGCGGCCGCTGCGGGGCCTGCGCATCCTGGCGCTGGTGGACGGCGCGCCCGCGCTCGCCCTGCTGGAAGGGACCGACTTCGAGGCCCTCTCCCCCGCCGGGTCGCCCGTGCCCGGCACCCTGGCCGTCGACCTCTCGTCCGACGCGGCCGCGGCCGAGGCGCTGCGGGGGGCCGGCGACCGCTACGACCTGCTGCTCGCGGTGCACCACGCGGCCGCGCCGGGCGTGGAGGCCGCGCTGCGCGAGGGCGCCGAGGGCGGAGGGCTGCTGGACCTGCTCTTCGCCGCCGCGAAGCACCTGTACGAGGGGCTGGCGGGGGGGCGCATGTCGCTGGCCGCGCTCTGCACCCATGCCGTGGAGGGCGCGCGGCTGGAGCCGTACACCGGCCTGCTGGGCGGATTCGTGAAGGCCCTGGCGCGCGAGCTCCCCACCACCGTCTGCCGCGCGGTGCACACCGACGCCGCGCCCGGGCCGCGGGCGCGCGCGGAGCTGGAGCGCGAGCTGGGCCGGGGCGCCCTCCCGCACGACGCCGAGTCGGTCTACCGCGACGGGCTGCGGGGTGCGTGCGTGCTGCGGCCGCTCGCCGCCCCGGCCGCCGCGGAGCCGCTGGTGCGCCCGGGCGGGGTGGTGCTCGCCACCGGCGGCGGGCGCGGCGTGACCGCGGTGCTGGTCGAGGCGCTGCAGGCGCGCGTTCCCTGCACGGTGGTGCTGGCCGGGCGCACCGATCCCGCATGCCTCCCCGAGCGGCTCCGGGCCCTGACGGACGCCGAGTTCGACGCGGCGGAGCCCGGCTTCTACCGCGACGAGATGGCGCGCGACCCGGGCACGCGCCCCGCCGCGCTCCGCCACCGCTGGGCCGAGCACCGCGCGGCGCGCGAGGTGAACGCAACGCTCGCCCACCTCGCCTCGCTTCCCGGCCACGCCGCGTACCACGCCGCCGACCTGACCGACGCCCGCGCCGTGGACGCGCTGGTCGCGCGCGTGGTGGCCGAGCACGGGCGGCTGGACCTGGTGATCCACGGCGCGGGGGTGCAGGCCTCGCGGCGGCTCTCGGCCAAGCCGCTCGCCGAGTTCCGGACCATCGTGGCCACCAAGGTCGGCGCGCTGCGCCACCTGCGCGACGCCTGCGCCCGGCACCTGGGGCCCGGCGCCGTGCGGTTCCACGTCCTCGGCTCCGCGTTCAGCTTCTTCGGCAACGACGGCCAGCCGGACTACGGCGCCGCCAACGAGGCGATGGCGCGGGTTGCGGCCTGGGCCGGCGACGGGAGGACGACCGTGGTGGGGTGGCTCGGCTGGGCGGCGCTGGGGATGACCCGGGGCTCGGAATACGAGGCCCTGGCCCGCGCCCGGGGGCTGCGCCCGGTGGAGCGGCGCGAGGGGCAGGAGATCTTCGCGCGCTACCTGGCGGGGACCGTCGCCGCGCCGACGGTGGTCCTCGTCTCCGAGGGAGAGCGGCGCTTCTACGGCGTGGCGGCCGCGCCGGCCCCCGCCGGCGCGGCCGCGGCGGCGTGCCCGCCCCCCACCGCCGGCCCGTCGGGCAGCGGCGCCGCGTCGGCGGACGGGGCGGCGGACGGGTCGGCGGACGGGTCGGCGGACGGGTCGGCGCGGTGGCGGATGGCGCTGGAGACGCACGCCTACCTCGACGACCACCGGGTCCGCGGGGTTCCGACCGTGCCGGGGACCTTCGAGGTGGAGCTGGCGGTGCGGACGGCCGAGCGGCTCCGCCCGGGGTGGGCGGTGAGCAGCATCGAAGACGTGGTGTTCGAGCGCTTCGTCCGCGTCTTCCCCGGCGCGCAGCCGGAGCTGCGCGCCCACACCCGCGTCCTGCGCGACGACGCGCACGAGGCGCTCGTCCGGGTGGAGCTGCGCTCCGACTTCGCCCACCCCTCGGGGGTGGTGCTGCAGCCCGACGTGCTGCACTTCGCGGCCTCGGTGCGGCTCACCGCCGCGGCGCCCGCGCCGGGGGCCGCCCGCGCGCCGGCCGGCGGAGCGCCGGGCACGGCCAGCGGCGATCCCTACCTGCACCCCGCCGCGCCGGTGCGCCTCCAGGGGCTCTTCCGCTGCCTGCAGGAGATCGACCTGCACCCGCACTACCGGCTGGGGCGCTTTCGGGTGGAAGACCCGCGCAAGCTCTTCGACATGCGGAGCTTCCGCATCCCCAGCCTGCTCCTGGACGCCACCTGCCGCTTCGCCATGATCCACCACGAGCCCGGCGGCCGGATGCCCGTCTACGTTCCCGTGCGCTGCCGGCGGGCCCGCATCGTCACGGGGGTGAACGACAGCGACCTGCACGCGCGCGGCGCCGAGGTCCGGCTGTGGGCCGAGGCGCCGCGGGTGGAGGGTGAGCTGATCTACAACGCGCGCGCCGAAGCCGCCGCCGACGGGCGCACGCTGCTGATGGTGGAAGACCTGGTGGCGCGCCGCATCGGAGAGGTGGTCGCCGACGAGGCCGCGGACGGAACCCTAGCATTGAGCCCGATCCATGACTGAAACCGAACAGCAGGTCAGGCAGGTGCTGGCGCGGGTGACGCTCTACCCCGCCGAGCTCCTGGCGCGCGAGGCGGACCTGGAAGACGACCTGGGGCTCGACGCCGGACGCCGCGCCGACGCGCTGACGGCGCTGCGCGAGCATTTCTCCCTTCCCGCCGCGGCGTTCCCGGCCCACGACGCGCCGCGCACCATCGCCGGCCTGGCGGAGCGCATCGACCGCGGCCTGGCCGGCGGCGCCGCGCCGTGGGAGCCGGACGCCGCGGGAACGGCGACCCCGGCGGCGGGGGGCGTGGACGCGCCGTCGGCCGCCGCCCCGCTCCCCGTCGCGGCGCCGCCGGAGGGCGCCCGCTCCGCTCCCGCGGGGACGGCGGCCCCGGCCCCGGCGAACGCGATGGACGAGCTGGAGCGCCGCGTGCTCGGGCGCCTGGCCGCCGCGCTCCAGGCGTCGCTCGGCGCGGAGCCCGCCGCGGCGCCGCCCACCCCGCCGGACCCGGCGCGGCCGCCGGAGCCGCGCCTGGAGCTCCGCCCGGGCGCGCCGGCGCGCACCCGCGCCGAGGTGGAGGCGACCGTCATCGAGGTCATCGAGCGCCTCACCCGCTATCCCCGCGAGATCCTGGTCCCCTCCGCGGAGCTGGAAGAGGAGCTGGGGATCGACTCGGTGAAGCGGGGCGAGATCCTGGCCGTGCTGCTCACCGAGTTCGGCACCCCGCCCGGCGACCCCCCCGTTCCCGCGGCCCCGCCGCGCACCATCGCCGACGTGGTGGAGCTGATCGCCGCCGCGCCGGCGCCCGCCGCGCCCTTCGCGGCCGCGCCTCCCGCCGCACCCGCGCCCCCGCCGCACGCCAACGGCGCCGCCCCCGCCCTCCGGATCGCCGCCTTCGCGGCCCCGGCCGGCGAGGCGCGGCCCTTCGAGGGGAAGGTGGCGCTGGTCACCGGCTCGGGGCACGGGCTGGGACGGTCGATCGCCACGCGCCTGGCGGCGCTGGGCGCGCGGGTGGTGGTGAACTCGTTCTACTCGCGCGAGCGGGGCGAAGAGACCACCGGGATGATCCGCGACGCGGGGGGCGACGCGGTCCACCTGTGGGGCTCGGTGGCCAACACCGAGCACCTGGGCCGCATCTTCGCCGAGATCGAGACGCGCTACGGCTGCCTGGACTTCTTCGTTCACAACGCGTCGAACGGGATCATCGCGCCGCTCGACACGGTCACCGAGGAGCACTGGGACCGGGCCTTCCGCACCAACGTGGTGGCGCTGCACCAGGGCGCGTACCTGGCCGCGCCGCTCATGCGCCGCCGCGGCGGCGGGCGCATCGTCACGCTCTCGTCGCCCGGCGCGCAGCGGTACCTGGAGTACTTCGGGTGCCTGGGCCCGGTGAAGGCGGCGCTCGAGTCGCTCACCATGTACCTGGCGGTGGACCTGGGGCCCGACAACATCCAGGTGAACGCCGTCTCGGCCGGGCCGGTGTACGGCGAGCGGCTGAGCGCCTATCCCGACGCCGGGCGGCTCATCCCGTACTGGGAGGGGCTGTCGGCGGACCGCCGCCTGGGCGACGCCGACGACATCACCGGACCCGTGCTGTACCTGCTCTCCGATGCCGCGCGCAAGATCAACGGCACGGTGCTGCTGGTCGACGGCGCCGCCTCGCAGCGGATGTGACGGCCATGCGCGACCACCCGCCCGCCCCCGACGCGCGGCTGCGCCGCGAGCTGGCGCCGCTCCTCCCGCCCGGGTTCTTCGAGCGCGCGCCCGGGCGGCTGGGGTACCTGGCCGTGGCGGCCGCCGCCCTGGCGGCGCACCTGCGCGTGGCGGCGCTCTGGCGCGCCGGCGTGCTCCCCGCCTGGGCGTGGGCCGCCAGCGGCGCGCTGGCGGCGCTGTGCTTCCCCTTCTTCCTCTTCACCCTGCACGAGCTGGGGCACGGGGCGGTGGTGCGCTCGCCCCGGCTGCGCCGGGCGTGCATGGCGGCGGCCGGGTTCCCCCTCCTCTTCCAGCCCGCCTTCTGGACCGAGGTGCACACCCACCACCACGCGCACGCCAACACGGACGACGACACCGACCGGCTGCGCTTCTTCGACCGCGACGAGCCGGGCGGGCGCTTCCTGGACTACCGGCTGGCGAACCCGCTCAGCCTGCCCAGCGCCGTCTTCGCCATCCAGATCGCCTACGGCTTCTGCCTGGTGGGCTTCCTCACCGGCCGGCTCGGCTACGCGCTCAGCCGCCGCCGCACCGCGCTGGCCTTTGCCGCGCACCTGGCCGCGCTGGCGGGCGCGCTCTGGCTGGCGGGCCCCGCGGCCGCGCTGTACGGCTACCTGCCGGTGCTGGTGGCCGGCTCGGCGCTGCACAACATGTACATCGTCACCAACCACCTGACCCGTCCGCTCACCGACGAGCTCGACGCGCTGGGAACGGGGCTCAGCGTGCACCTGCTGGGGGCCAGCCACATGGGCTTCGGGCGCCACGTGGAGCACCACCTCTTCCCGCGGGTGCCGCACCGCAACCTGCGCGCGGTCACGGCGCTCCTGCGCGAGCGGCACCCCGGGCGCTTCCAGGAGCTCCCGCTGCCGCGCGCGCTGGCGCGCCTGTTCACGCTGCCGGGCTACTACCGCTCGCGGCGCGTGCTCACCGACCGCCGCGGGCGGCTGGAGGTCCCGATCGAATGACGGGGGAACGGCGGGCCTCAGGCTTCGGCGGTGAGCCGGCGCGCCTGGTCCAGGTACCGGAGGTACCACCCGGGCCCGTCGCCGGCGTGGGCGGCGGCGGCCAGGCAGCGTTCGTACGGGCGCCGCAGCGGCCCCGCCGCGGCGGCGCGGGCCGCGGCGGCGGCCGCGGGGTCGTCGTCGGCGATCTGCACCAGCGCCACGCAGGCGCCGCGCGTCACGATCGCGCGGGGCTCCGGCGGGAAGGCGGCGACCGCGGCGGCGATCGCCTCGGGGTGGGCGATCTGGGTGAAGGCGATCGCGATCCCCACCCCCTCGAGCAGCGCGGCCGCGTCGCCGGGGACGCGCGCGGCGGCCGCGCAGAGGGCGGGGGCGTCGTGCATGTGCAGGAACCAGAGGGCGCGCCCCTGGCCGTGCACGGCGCCCTCGCGCCAGCCGGCGTTCGGGGGCACGGGCCAGGCGCGCGCCCGCGCGTCCGGCGCGCCCCGCCGCACGGCCAGCGCGAAGGCCGCGCCCCCGGCCACCAGCGGCCCGTAGCGCGCGAACTCGGGGACGTCGCGCCAGGCCCCGGCATCCAGCCGGAGCGGGGGGAGGCGCGCCGCGTGGGCCACCCCGTTCCAGAAGCCGTAGCCGGCGAAGTGCATCTGCCGGTGCGTGTCGATGGCGCGGAGGGCGGCGTCGGGGTTCCCGGGGGCGCGGCGGAAGGCGTGCAGCGCCGCGGCGGCCGCCGCGGCCCCCTCCCAGAAGAACTCGCGGCGGTCCCACGCCACGCCCTCGGCGGCGCGGAGGGCGGCGTCGGGGCCGCGGGTCCACGCGTGCAGCCCCGCCTCGAAGGCCCCCAGGATCTCGCGGATGGCGGCGGCGGAGCGGGGCGCGGCGTGCGGGAACGAGACGGAGCGCAGCAGCCGGCGGGCGAAGAAGCGGACCAGGGCGGGAAGCATGGCGGGGCGGAAGGCGGTGGAGGACGGTGCCGGCCCTTCCCCGGCGCCCGGAGGGGACGGACAACCGTGGGGACGGACAACCATACGACCCGGGCACGGAACCCTGCAAGCGGCCCGTGCCCGCACACCCGGAGCCCAGGCGAAACGAGCGGTGAGCCCATGAGCGACCACGGACAGGAGCGGCCCCGGCCGGCCGGCACGGTGGAGCGGTACGACGTCGCCATCCTCGGCAGCGGGATCGGCGGGAGCATGCTGGCGGCGGTGCTGGCGCGGCAGGGGCGCAGCGTGCTGCTGGCCGAAGAGGGGACGCACCCGCGCTTCGCCGTGGGCGAGTCGGTGATCCCCGAGACGGCGGCCATGTTCCGGGTGGTGGCCTCGCGCTTCGGGGTCCCCGAGATCGACCACATCAGCACGGCGTACAAGCTCCGCCGCCACGTGAGCTCGGCGTGCGGGATGAAGCGCGCCTTCTCGTACGTGTACCAGCGCGAGGGCCGGCCGCAGGACCCCCGCGAGATCACCCAGTTTCCCACCCTGTCGCCGCCCTTCGGGCCCGACGCCCACCTCTTCCGGCAGGACGTGGACGCCTACCTGGCGGCCGCCGCCGTGCGCCACGGGGCCACGCTGCGGCAGAAGACGCGGATCGAGGCGCTGCACCCCGAGCGCGACGGCTTCCGCCTGGAAGACGCGCGCGGCCGCCAGGTGCACGCCCGCTACGTGGTGGACGCCTCCGGGTACCAGTCGCCGCTGGCGAAGATGTACGGGCTGCGCGACGACCCCTGCCGGCTGGCCACCGACTCGCGCAGCCTCTTCACGCACATGGTGGGGGTGCGGCCCTACGACCAGGTGTGCGCCCCGCGCCGCGTGCACCGCATGCCGGTGCCCTTCTCGCAGAGCACGCTGCACCACGTGTTCCCCGGCGGGTGGCTGTGGGTGATCCCCTTCGACAACTCGCCCGACTCGACCAACCCCCTGTGCAGCGTGGGGCTGCAGCTGGACCGCCGGCTGAGCCCCGCCGCCACCCTCCCCCCCGAGGAGGAGTTCCGCGACTTCGTGGCCCGCCACCCGGACCTGGGCCCGCAGTTCGAGCACGCCCGCGCGGTGCGCGAGTGGACCTCGGCGCCGCGGCTGCAGTACTCCTCGCGCCGGATCACGGGCGAGCGCTTCTGCCTGCTGGCGCACGCCGGCGGCTTCATCGACCCGCTCTTCTCCAGCGGCATGGGGATGACGGTGGGCGCGGTGAACGCGGTGGCCGAGGCGCTGCTGGGGGCGCTGGCCCACGACGACTTCTCCGCCGAGCGCTTCGCGCACGTGGAGACGTGGGGGCAGCGCAACCTGGACCACTTCGACCGGGTGGTGGCCTGCGCCTACGACAGCTTCCGCGACTTCCGGCTCTGGAACGCATGGTTCCGGGTCTGGACGCTGGGGAACTTCCTGGGCGCGCTGGGCCCGATCAACCGCCACGTCCGCTTCACCGAGACGGGCGACCGCCGCCACCTGGACGCCTTCCGCGAGCCGCCCATGCGCGGGATCGGCGGCTCGGACCTCCCCGAGTTCCACGCCCTCTTCGACTCGGCGGCGGGCGCGGTGGAGGCCGTGCGGCGAGGCGAGCGCACCCACGCCGAGGCCGCCGAGCACATCTTCGCCCTGATGCGCGAGACCGACCTGGCCCCGCCGCAGATGCACCTGGGCGACCCCGACCGGCGCGCCACCACCACCTGGACGCTCTTCCCGCTGCTGCGCTACATGGCGTGGGGGAAGTGGCGCGCCCCGGAATGCGTCCGCCGGGCGCACTTCGACGTGGGGTTCGCCCCCTCGCTGCTGCACGCGGCCGGGTCGCTGGGGCGCGAGGCGGCGAGCAACACGCGCAGCACCTGGGCGTACGCGCGCGACATGCTCACCGGGTGGAACCGCGAGTGGCGGCCGGCCAGGGAGCCGGGCGCCGCGCCCGCGTTCACGCCGCGCCCGCCCGCCGCGCCCGCGGCCCCGCCCGCCGCCTCCGCCGTGGTGCAGCTCCCCCCCGGCGTGCGGGTGTCCGCAGCCGACGACGCGCACGCGCCCGCCGGCGCCACGGGGGCCGGCGTATGAGCGCGCGCTTCGTCCGGCGCAACGCGCGGCGGATCCTGGGGGTGGCCGTGGTGGCCGTGCTCTTCGCCGCGCTCCGCGCCCCCGGGGCGACGCACGCCGAGCGGGCGGCGGTGGCGGCGCGCTTCCGGCTCGCGCGCCGGCCGCTCCCCGAAGTCCCCGGCCCGGAGGTCCGCGCGGTGCGCGTGACGCATCCCAGCCTGCGGCGCATTCCCAGCTTCATGTCCACCATGGGGACCTCGGTCGCGCTCCACGACCTGGACGGCGACGGCCTGCCCAACGACCTGTGCCGGGTGGACGCGCGCACCGACCAGGTGATCGTGGAGCCCGTCCCGGGGACCGGCGCGCGCTACGCGCCCTTCGCGCTGCGCCAGGAGCCGCGGGTGCCCGACCCGCGCGCCACGCCGGCGATGGGGTGCATGCCGGCCGACCTGAACGAGGACGGGCACGCCGACCTGGTGGTGTACTACGCGGGCCGCACGCCGCTCGCCTGGCTCTGGGCCGGCGGGGCGTACGTTCCGCGCGAGCTGGTGCCGGGCGGGGGCGGCTGGGTCACCGGCGCCGCCGTGTTCGCCGACTTCGACGGCGACGGGCACGGCGACCTGCTGTTCGCCAACTACTTCGCCGACGGGTCGCGGATCTACGACCCGCGCGCGGGCGGCACGGTGGAGATGCCGGGCTCGTTCTCGCGCGCCGACAACGGCGGCGGCGAGCGGGTGCTGCGCTGGACCGGCGCCCGCGCGGGGAGCGACCCCGACGTGGCCTTCGCCGAAGAGCCGGGGGCGATCCCGGCGGACGTCCGCGGCGGGTGGGGGCTGGCCGCCGCCGCGGCCGACCTGGACGGCGACCTCCTCCCCGAGCTGTACGTGGCGCACGACTTCGGGCCCGACCGGCTCTTCCACAACCTCTCCACGCCGGGCCGCATCCGCTTCGCCACCCTCACCGGGCGGCTGGGCTTCGCCATGCCGCGGTCGCGGGTGCTGGGGCGCGACTCGTTCAAGGGGATGGGCGTGGACATGGCCGACCTGAACGGCGACGGCATCCCCGACATCGTGGTCAGCAACATCACCGAGGAGTTCGCGGGCCAGGAGAGCCAGCTCGCCTTCCTCAGCACCGGCCGGAGCGCGGAGATGCGGAGCGGCGTGGCGCCGTACGAGGATCGCGGCGAGGAGCTGGGGCTGGCGCGCAGCGGATGGAGCTGGGACGTCCGGCTGGCCGACCTGGACAACGACGGGGTGCTGGAAGAGGTCCAGGCGACCGGCTTCTTCCGGGGGACGGTGAACCGCTGGCCGGAGATCCAGGAGCTGGGGATGGCCAACGACGCCCTCATCCCCACCCTGCGCGCCTCCTGGCCCGCGCTGCGCCCGGGCGACGACGTGAGCGGGCACGACCAGAACGCGCTCTTCGCCCGGATCGGCGGGCGCTACGTGAACGTGGCCCGCGAGGTGGGGTTCGGAGAACCGTACGCGAGCCGCGGGATCGCCCTCGGCGACGTGGACGGCGACGGCGACCTGGACCTGGCGGTGGCCAACCTGTGGGGGCCGTCCACCTTCTACGCGAACGAGTGCGCGCGCTGCGGCGCCTTCCTGGGGCTGCGGCTGCTCCTGCCCCCGGCGCAGAGCCCGGGGCCCACGCGGGTGGTCGCGGGGCTCGCGCGCACCGGCCTCGTGGGCCGCCCGGCCGTGGGCGCGCAGGCCACGGTGCGGCCCGGCCGCGGCCCGGCGCTCTCGGCGCAGGTGGACGGGGGGAGCGGGCACTCGGGGAAGCGCAGCCCCGAGCTCCACTTCGGGCTGGGAGAATACGCCGGCCCGGTGCAGGTGTCGCTGCGGTGGCGCGACGCCGGCGGGCGGCCGCGCGCCGAGACGCTGCGGCTGACCCCCGGCTGGCACACCATCCTCCTGGCCTCGGGAGGGAGCCGATGAGCAAGGGCCCGGACCTGCGGATCGCCGCGCTGCGCCGGTTCGCGATCGCGATCACCATCATCAACCTGCTGGGCCACACGGTGCTCGGCTTCGAGCCCTCGTGGGCGCAGCTGGTGGTGTCGGTGGGCACCGCGTACCTGATGGAGCTCGCGCTCGAGGGGGTGGACGCCCGCGCCAACCGCCGCCGGCCCGCGTTCGCCGGGGGATGGGCGGCGTTCGTGGAATTCCTTCTCCCCGCGCACATCACCGGCCTGGCGATCGCGATGCTGATGTTCGCGAACGGGCGGCTGCTTCCGTTCGCGTTCGCCGCCGCCGTCGCCATCACCTCGAAGTCGGTCTTCGTCGCGCCCGTGGGCAGGGGGTGGCGTCACTTCCTGAACCCTTCCAACACCGGGATCGCGGTCACCCTCCTGCTCTTCCACTGGGTGGCGATCGCCCCGCCCTACCAGTTCACCGAGGGGCTGCGGGGCGCCCTGGACTGGGCGCTCCCCGCGCTGATCGTGTGCACCGGCACCTTCCTGAACGGGCGGTTCACCCGCAGGCTGCCGCTGATCGCCGGGTGGGTGGCCGGCTTCGCCGCACAGGCCGTGGTGCGCAGCTGGGTGCACGGCACCCCGCTGGTGGCGGCGCTCGCCCCGATGACGGGGGTGGCGTTCGTGCTCTTCACCTTCTACATGGCGCCGGACCCGGGCACCACGCCCACGCTGCCGCGGTCGCAGGTGGTGTTCGGCGTCTCGGTCGCGGCGGCCTACGGGGTCCTGGTGAGCCTGCACGTGGTGTTCGGGCTGTTCTTCGCGCTCCTGGTGGTCTGCTCGGCCCGGGGGATTCTCCTCCACCTGCTCCCGGTGTTCCAGCGCGCGCGCGCCGGGGCCGCCGCGGCCTCGCCGCAGCCGGCGCCGGTTCCGGGCGGCACGGTGGCGGGCGCGCAGGTGGTCTAGCGCGGGTTGCGTTCGGGTTCGGAGTCCACTGCGCATCCGCGGCCGCGGCGCCCTCCCCCTGCGCCTGAGGGCGCAAACCCCTTCCCGTACCGGGCGGGGGGAGTGGCCTCGGCAGGGGTGAGCCCTGCGCACGGTCGTGCGAGGTCGGGCGAAACGCTGCCGGCGCGGGTGGCGCGGGCGCGGGTGACTCTACCTCTCCCGGTACGGGAGAGGTGGCGAGCCCCGACGAGCCGGAGAGGGCGCCGCGGCCGCGGACACCCGAGGCACTCTGGACCGTGAAGAAAACCGCTCTAGCGCGGGTTCCCGCCGGTTGGGGAGCCTGTTCGCGGCCGCGCGTGGGAGCGCCCCGGACGCAGGCGCACTCCGCTCCAGCCTCGCGGTAACGGTGTCCGGACCTCCCGGTCGGGGCGGTCGAACCCCCTTTCCATGGAGAGATCGAGCCATGTCCATCGTCACCCGCCGCGGGGGAGTGGCCGGCGCGCAGCACCCCCCCGCGCACGTCGCCGGCCCCTCCCCCTCGTCGTACGCCGTTCGCCGGGCCCCGCGCGCACGGCTCCCGCATCCGCTCCGGCGGGCGGCGGCGGTGCTCGCCCTGCTCGCGCTGCTCCCGGCGGCTCGCCCGCTCCGGGGCCAGGCGCTGGACGATGGATCCATGCTGCCCGGGCGAGTGCTGCGGACCGGGGTGGTCGTCACCCACGAGAGCTGGGACAGGTACTGGGAAGGCGGCCTGAGGCGAAGTAACGACAACATCGGCCGGTTCTCCGCGCAGAGCGCCACCTGGATCGCGGGATACGGAGCCAGCGCCCGCCTCACGCTCCTGGCGCTCCTCCCCTACGTGAGAACCCGTACGAGCAACGGCACCCTCCGGGAGATGCAGGGCGTCCAGGACGTCACGGTGGCGGCCAAGTACCGCGTGCTGGCCGTTCCCGTCGCCGGCGGTGCGACCGCGAGCGTGCTGGTGGCGGGGGCCGTCGGCGTTCCCGTGGGCGACTACTCCCCCGACTTCCTCCCGCTCTCGATCGGCCTCGGCAGCCGGCGCGCCTCCGGACGCCTCACGGCGAGCGTGCAGGCGGAGCGCGGGTGGTCCGCGAGCGCCTCGGCCGCCTACACCTGGCGGGGAGCCGTGAAGCTCGACCGCTCGACGTACTACACGGACGGCGAGCTCCACACGACGAACGAGGTGCCGATGCCGAGCGTGTTCGACTACACGGTCGGCGCCGGGTACCGGACGGGACGGCTGCAGGTGCCGGTCTCGGTCACGGCGCAGCGCACGCTCGGCGGGGGCGACATCCGGCGCCAGGACATGCCGTTCGTGTCCAACCGCATGAACTTCGTCCGGGTGCAGGGCGCGGTCGTCTATACGCTCCCCGCGCCGGCGCTGTCGGTCCAGCTCGGCGCGGGGCGCGTCGTCAGCGGCCGCAACGTGGGCCAGTCCACCGCATTCTCCGGCGGTTTCCTCTATACCCTCCCTTTCTGAATCCTCCCCTTCCGAGCCCTTCCTTCCGATCCGTGGAGGTCCACCCGTGAGAGCCAAAGCCACCCACAGACGCCTGCTGCTCCCGCTGTCGTGCGCGGCCGTCCTTCTCGCCTCCGGGTGCGAGAACGCGGCCGAGCCGGGGGAGCGCCTTCCCCCCCTGGACGCGGCCAGCCTGGACGCCGACGCCGGGAGCTGGCGCATGATCGTGCTGGCCGGCCCCGACCAGTTCGCCGTTGCGGCTCCCCAGGCGGCCGGCTCGGACGCGTACCAGGCGGAGCTGGGCGCGATCCGCGCCGCGCAGGGCAGCCTGACGGCCGCGCAGCGCCGCTCCGTCGAGTACTGGAGCGGGGGAGGCGTGCTGCGCTGGAACCAGGTGGCGCGCGAGCTGGTGGCGCGCTTCAACCTCCCGCCGGCGCCGCGCGCGGACGGCAGCTACCCGGTGCCCGACGCGGAGAACCCGTTCGCCGACCCGCAGTTCCCCTTCGCGAACCCCCCCTACGCCGCGCGCGCCTACAGCTACCTCAGCGTGGCCCAGTTCGAGGCCCTCAAGGCGGCCTGGTACTGGAAGTTCCGGTACAACCGCTCCTCCCCCGCGCGCGTGGACGGCGGGATCCGGGCGCTCGTGCCGATCGGGGCGCTGCCGGCCTACCCGAGCGAAGACGCGGTGCTGTCGGGCGTAACGGCCGAGGTGCTGAAGGTCCTGTTTCCCGCCGCGGTCGAGGAGATCACGAAGCTGGCGGCGGAAGAGCGGGAGGCGGCGCTGTTGTCGGGAAAGGCGTCGCCCAGCGACATCGCCGCGGGGCTGGCGCTGGGCAAGGCCGTCGCCGCGGTCGTGGTCGCGCGGGCCGGCACCGACGGAATGAGGACCGCCGGCGGCAACGCGGCGCAGTGGCAGGCGCTGGCGGACGCCGCCACGGCCCGCGGCGAGCTTCCCTGGCGCAGCCAGGAAACCCCCGCCCGGCCGCCGATGCTGCCGAGCTTCGGCCAGGTGCGGCCCTGGATCATGACGACGGCGGAGATGGCCGCCGCGGAGCCGCCCGCTCCACCCTCCACCTCCTCGGCGCAGTTCCACCAGGAGCTGGAAGAGGTGAAGCGCACGGCGAGCCACCTGACGCGCGAGCAGCTCGCCATCGCGCACCGGTGGAACGACGGCGCGGGGACGTACACGCCGCCCGGGCACTGGAACGACATCGCGGCCGATTACGTACGCGACGCGCGGATGAGCGAGGTCCGGGCGGCGCGCACCTTCGCCCTGCTCAACATGGCCATGCACGACGCGGCGGTCGGCTGCTGGGCGGTCAAGTTCCGGTACTTCAACCCCCGCCCCCATCAGGTCGATCCGGCCATCCAGACGGTCGTGGGCCTTCCCAACTTCCCGGCCTACCCGTCGGGACATTCCACCTTCTCGGCCGCCGCGGCCACGGTCCTGTCATACCTGTTCCCGGAGGCCGCGGGGAGGTTCGACGCCATGAAGGACGAGGCGGGTATCTCGCGCCTCTACGGGGGGATCCATTACCGCAGCGACATCGAGCGCGGAAAGGAGCACGGCGCGAGAATCGGCGCCCATGCGGTGCGGTTCGCCAGGGAAGATGGAGGCTGAGCGAGAATCCCCCCGGAGAACGCCGCGCGGTCGAGCGCGGTGTTCTCGACGGTCTCTGGACAGTCCAGCGTCCACCGCGTGTCCGCGGCCGCGGATGCGAGGGACTCCGAACCCGAGAGCCGTCCGCCCTGGAGCTCCGCCAGCACGTCTCATACTAAATCCGCCTGAACATTTGATGTTGACGCAACCCGCCCCGACGACGTCATCCTGGGGGCCGGCCACGCCGCAATCATCGTCCGGCAGGATGATTTGCAGGCCGAAGGACCGATAACCGCGTCAGCACGTGAGTCGGCGAGATGCATCAACGCGATCGCCGGATCTGGTCTCACGGCTTCATGCGGAGCTCGCAGCACTCGATCGCCGTGCCTTCGCGGACGCAGGAGCGGTGGGCCAGCACGGCCTGAGGAAGGGCCCCGGCCACACGAGCACCAGGTACCTCGCGCGGTCGTCTTCATGCCGCGGCGCACGCCCGGGCGCCGCGGCCGGGCGGGTGACGAAAGGCTTGCGCCCGGTGACTCGGCGGCTCATCCTTACCGCCACTATCAGCGCGGCAGACACCTCGTTCAACTGGAGAACGCCCATGACCTCTCGCATGCGGCTCGCCGTCTCGGCCGTGTCGGTCCTGACCATCGCCGTCGGCGGGCTGTGCCTGAAGATTCCGAAGGCCCAGGCGTCGATGGCCTGCAACAACATGGAGTGCTCCGGGCCCGGGAGCTGTGGCGAACGGGCGGGGTGGAACTGCCAGACCCGCATCGTGGGCTCCGTCGAGACCTGCTCGGCCGCGGAGTGCATCAACTGACGGCGTCGACTGACGGCGTGAACCCCTGCGATGCCGAGCGCTTCCCCGCGCTCGGCATCCACGCGGCACCTCTGCGGACGTCCTCGTGCCCGCCGCCCTGACCCGCAACTCGCCCGTTCCGTAGTGAAGGGTACACTCGTCATTGCTGTTCGCAGCCTCCAGGCCGCTTGCGCTTTCTGCGCGATCGGCCTCGGAGCGGTTTCGCTCCAGGCGCAGTCCCGTGCGGGCGACGGTCCCTACCGTCTCGAGCGCGTCGCCGCGGGCCAGGGCAGCGGACGCTACACGAAAGCGGTCATGGCGCCGGGCGGAGCCATCTTCGCGCTCACCCAGCGGCCGCGGCAGCTGGTCCGCATCCGGTGGCACGCCGCCCGGCTGACGGCCACCCCCGTCGCCCTCCCGCCGACCGTGTTCTCTCCGGCGGCCCTGGCCATGGACGCCGGGGACCTGCTGGTGCTCGACCCGGGACGGCGATCGGTTCACCGGATGCGAGGCGGCGAAGCCCTGACGGAGGTGGGCTCGTTCGACGTGGGCGACGCGACGGACCTCTGCGCGATGCGGGGGAGAATCTACGCCTACCGGCGTCGCGAGCCGGCTCCGGTCGCGGTTTACTCGCCGGCCGGCCGCCTGCTCGCGGCGTTCGGGCGGCCGTTCGGCTCCGGTTCTTCCGCGCGCCGCGAATCGATGTCGCAGGGGAGCCTGCTCTGCGACCCGGAGACCGGCTCCCTGGTGGTCGCGGCGCGGCTGACGGGCGAGATCCGGGCCTATTCGGCGAATGGGCGCGCGCTGTGGGGAAGGACGGCGCCGGGCGTGCGCGCCGTGATCTTCAAAGAGCAGGGAGAGCACGGAGTGACGCTCACGTCGGCCCCGGGAGGCTCTCATGAGCTGCTCGGCCTGGGGAAGGCGGAGAACGGACGGGTCCTCGCGCAATACGGAATCCAGCGCCCCGGCCACCCCGGCGAATACGGTTCGGTCGAGACCTGCCGGTTGTCGATCGGCACGGGGGAGCCGGCCGCAAACCAGAAGGACCTGCCAGGCTTCGTTCCGGTCGCCGAGGGATGGGTGCTCTCTGCGGACCCCGCGCGGAGCCGGGTGGCGCTCTTCCGTCTCCTGCACCCGGGGCGCTGATGGAGAAGAAAGGGCCGGGTACACGGCCGTCCCGGTGGACCCTCGCCGCGCCGGCGCTCACCCTGGCGCTGGTTCTCGCGATCCGTCTCGCCTCGCCCGATGGGCGGGCGTTCGTCGTGCGCACGCTCACCGATCCCCTGCTCCCGGCGCGGCCGGCCGCGGAGCCGACGGCGCTGCGTCCGGGCCTGCGGCGCGAGACGATGGCCGTTCTCCTGATCAGCTCGCAGTGCGTGGCCGCTCGCGATCCCGCCCTGGTTCCCGCCGTCGCCCGGATGAAGGAAACGCTGCTGCGCCAGGCCAGGGCGGAGGGCCGCACGCTTCACCTGGTCGGCGTGTCGGTCGACTACGACCTCGCCGGCGGCCTTCGGTTCCTGTCCCGGCTGGGGCCGTTCCACGAAGTGACGGTGGGCGCGAACTGGCTGAACCACGACGTCGTGCAGCTGGTGTGGCGCGATCCCGAGACGAACCCCACGGTCCCGCAATGGGTGATCGTCGAGCGTGACGTCGCGATCCGGGACGGCCGCTTCAGCGTGGGACCCGACCGCGTGGTGGCCCGGGTGGAGGGAATCGCCGGCATGGTGGCGTGGACCGAGCAGGCCCGGAAGCAACTCGGCTCGTCGTCGGCCGCTCGAAGATGACCTGGCCACCCTCCACCCCTGGAGTCGCATGAAGACCGACGCCCTGGCGAATGTCGCGACGATGGCGCTCGCGGCGTGCGCGCTCATCGTCACGGCCCTGGTGGTGCGGCGGGAGTTCTCCGCGAGCCCCGGCGCGAGCTCGTTCGAGGTGCGCACGATCCGCGACTGGCGGGCCTATGCGGCGCGGGGGCACCGCAGCGGTCCGCGGAACGCGCCGGTGACGATCGTCGAGTTCGAAGACTACCAGTGTCCCTTCTGCCGCAGGATGGTCGACCGGCTCGACTCGCTGCAGCGAGCCGACCCGCTGCGCATCGCGGTCGTGCGGCGGCACTTTCCGCTGGATGCCCACGCGCAGGCCCGGGCGGCCGCGCTCGCCGCCGAGTGTGCCGGCGACCAGGGCGCGTTCGAGGCGTACGAGCGCCGGCTCTATGCGAGCCAGGACTCGCTCGGGCCGGCGAAGTGGGTGGCGCTGGCCCGCGACGCGGGCGTTCCCGACCTCCCCCGCTTCGCGGGCTGTGTCGGGGAGGCCGCGCTCGCGGGGAACGTCGACCGCGACGTGGAGGCCGGCAGGCGCCTGGGGATCACGGGCACGCCCACCTTCCTGGTCAACCACCTGATGGTCCGGGGAGAGCAGCCCGGGGCCGTGCTCGGCGAGCTCGTCCGCAAAGCCGGCAGGTAGCGCCATGACGCCCATCGCCGCCCTCCCCAGCCGTGCCGCGCCGGGCGCTCTCGCCGGGGCACGGCCGTCGTGGGGTCTCCCCGGGCTTCTCGCCGCGGCCGTGCTGGCGGCCATGGCGGCGCCCGCCGCGCTCGTGGCACAGGGGCACCCGGAGCGGGTGCAGGGGCACGTCACCGAGCCGAGCGGCGCCCCCATCGCCGGAGCCCTGGTAGAGGTCACCCGCGGGCCCGACCGCCTGACGCTTTCGTCGCGGACGGACGCGGCCGGGGCCTTCTCGGTCCGCTTCGCGGAAGGAACCGGCGACTACCTGGTCCACGTGACGGCGATCGGATGGCAGGCGTATCGCCAGCGCGTGACGAGCGCGGGGGCGGACTCCGTGCTCACGGCCAACCCCAGGCTGGCGGTCGACCCGGTGCGGCTCGCGCCGGTGCAGGCGCAGACCCGGCGCGCCCGCCCGCAGCGGGGCCCGGTCTTCGGCCGGGAGACGGGCGCGGCCGACGCGCTGACCGAGGGCGTGGAGGGTGCGCTCTCCCCCGACCAGCAGGGCGACCTTTCCCAGCTCGCCGCCACGGTGCCCGGCATCATCGCCGCCCCGGGCGGGGGCGTGACCGCGCTCGGGCTGAGCGGCCAGAGCAGCACCACCGTGAACGGGCTGGCCTTCGCGGGCGGATCGCTTCCGCGGGACGTCCGCACGCGCACGCGGGTGTCGTACTCCACGTACGACCCGGCGCGCGGCGGGTTCGGCTCCGCGCAGGTGAGCGTGGAGGTGCCTGCGGGCGGCACCTACACGCTGCGGCGGGGGCACTTCACCGTCGATGCTCCCGCGCTGCAGGTATCCGACGCGGCCGCCGCGCGCCTGGGCCAGGAGTTCTCGAGTCTCCAGGCGAGCGTGGGCGGCGAGGGAGAGCTGCTCCCCGAGCGCCTGTATTACAACGCCGGCGTCCAGGCCAGCTTCCGCAGGGCCGAGGCGCCCTCCCTCCTCAGCCCCGACGGCGAAGTGCTGCGGCTGCTCGGGGTGTCGCCGGACTCGGTCGCGAGGCTCGTTTCGCTCCTCTCCTCGCTCGGGGTGCCGTCGCGCGCCGGCGCGGGATCCTGGAGCACGCTCCGGAGGCTCTCGTTCCTCGGGCGGCTCGATCGCAAGCCGCGGAGCAGCGACCGGATCTGGGGGCTCACCGGCTTCCTCGACGCTGCGCGCACGGAGCCGCTCGCCGCGGCGTTCAACGCGACGCCGGGGCACGGGGGCGAGAGCGGCTCGACCGTGGCCGGCCTGCAGGGGGTCCATTCGTTCTACTTCGGCCGGGGCTACCTGAGCGAGACGAAGTCGGGGTTCACCTACTCGCGGCAGCGGAGCACGCCCTACTTCGCCCTTCCCGAAGGGCGGGTGCGGGTCACCTCCGCGGACCCCGCGGGGGAGGGCGGGATCGCCTCGTTCGCCTTCGGCGGGAACGGGTCGCTGGAGAGCGGGCACCGCTTCTGGACGTGGGAGTCGACGAGCGAAGTGCAGGCCTACACCCGGGCCAGCCGCCACAAGGCGAAGCTCTTCGCCGATCTCCGGCTCGACGGGGACTGGCAGTCGCCGGCGGGGAACCGGCTGGGCACCTTCACCTTCAACTCGCTCGCGGATCTCGAGGCGGCGCGGCCGGCCTCCTTCACGCGCGTGCTGCAGGCCCCGGCGGCGAGCGGGGGGGAGTGGTCCGCCGCCCTCGCGGTCGGCGACCTCTGGAAGCGCACGGAGCGCTTCCAGCTCCTGTACGGGCTCCGCTTCGAAGGCAACCGCTACACCGCGTCACCGGCGTTCAACCCGGCGGTGGCCTCGACCTTCGGAGTGCGCAACGACCACGCGCCGAACACGGTGCACGCGAGCCCGAGGCTGGGCTTCACCTGGGCATACGGGCCGCGCGCGGGCGACGGGATGATGGTGGGCTCGATCGGGTCCCGGTACCTGGCCCCGCACGGCGTGCTGCGCGGCGGCATCGGCGAGTTTCGCACCTTCCCGAGACCCGCCCTCCTGGCCGGCGCGCAGGCGCGGACGGGCCTGCCGGGAGGCACCGTGACCCTCTCCTGCATCGGCCCCGCCGCGCCCACGCCCGCGTGGGGCGCCTACGCGAGCGGAGACGACGTCCCCAGCCGTTGCGCGGATGGCGCGGGCGGTGTGGAGGCCGACGCGGCGCCCCCGGTGGAGCTGTTCGCGCGCGGCTACCGCCCCGCGCGGAGCTGGCGGGCGAACCTCGGGTGGACGCCGGTGACGAAGCACGTGGGGGTGGCCGTGGACGGCGTGGTTTCTCTCAACCTGGAGCAGCCGGGGTGGGCGGACCTGAACTTCTCGGGCGTCCCGCGCTTCTCGCTGGAGAACGAAGCCGGGCGCCCCGTCTTCGTCACGCCCGCGTCCATCGTCACGGCGACGGGCGCGGTGTCTCCGGTGGAGGCGCGCGTGTCCCCGCTGTTCGGGCGGGTGGTGGAGCGGCGGTCCGACCTGCGCTCGCTCTCGGAGCAGGTGACGGTCACCGCCACCCCGGACCTCGATTTCGGGCGCTACTTCCTCTCGCTGGCGTACACGCTCGGACAGGTACGGTCGCTGGAGCGCGGGTTCACGGCCGGGACGGTGGGAGATCCGAACCTGCGGTCGTGGGCGCCCGGCGCGCTGGACGTCCGCCACCAGCTCCAGCTGCAGGCGGGGTGGAGCCTCCCGGGCAGGCTGACGCTCTCGATGCTCACCCGCGTGAGCTCGGGGCTCCCGTACACGCCGGCCGTGGGGGGCGACGTGAACGGGGACGGGTTCGCGAACGACCGCGCGTTCGTCTTCGATCCGGCCGCGTCGGCCGACGAGGGGGTGGCGGCCGGGCTGCGCGCGCTCCTGGGCTCCGCGCCGGGGGGGGCGCGCGCGTGCCTGTCGCGGCAGCTCGGCCGCCCGGCGGAGGTCAACAGCTGCCGTGGACCGTGGACGGTGGCGATGAACGCGCGGCTCGAATTCGCGGGGAAGCTGCTGCACACGCCCCGGCGCATGACCGTCGCCCTGAACCTGGCCAACCCCCTGGCGGGGGCGGACCGCCTCCTGCACGGCGCGGACGGGCTGCGCGGTTGGGGCGCGGCGGCGTTCCCGGATCCCACGCTCTACTACGTGCGCGGGTTCGACCCGGCCACGCGGCGGTTCCGGTACGAGGTGAATCCCAGGTTCGGGGCGACCTCCGCCGCCGCCGGCCTGGTGCGGGAGCCCTTCCGGCTGACCCTCGACGTGAGCCTGAACCTGGGTCCGTCGCTGCCGGGGCAGCAGGTCAGGCTGATGCTGCGCCCGGGCCGCACGCGCCCGGGCACCCGGCTCACCGCGGCCGCCATCGCGCAGCGATACGCGCGCACCGTCGAGGACGTGTACGAGGAGGTGCTGGAGCAGGGCGACTCGCTGTTCCTGAGCCGCGAGCAGGTGCAGGCGATCCGGGCCGCGCAGGCGGAGTACCGCGCGCGCGCCGACTCGGTCTGGCTTGCCCTGGGCACCTACATGGCCGGCCTTCCCGAGCGCTACGACCTGGCCGAAGCGCTCCGGCGGCAGGAGGACGCGACGAAGGCGCAGTGGGCGATCATCAACGAGGAGGGGCCGAAGCTGAAGCGCCTGCTCTCGCCCCTGCAGGTGCGGCTCCTCGGCCCGTCCATGCACGAGGTCTTCGAGGGGAGGGCGATGTTCGGGCGAACCTTCGTCGGATAGGGGCGCGAGACCCCGGCCCCGGGGCGGTTACCGGGATCGGGGTCTCGCGTTCCGGGACGGGGCCGCCGCGGCGGCAGGGGCGACGGAGTCGGGGAGGAGCTGCGCGGCCGTGCTCCACCAGCGGTCGAAGATCATCCTGCGCTGGAAGTAGCGGTCGCTGGAGTTCCGGCGGTAGAAGATCCCCACGGTGGGCTCGAGCGTGCCGGGCCCGAACCGGACGTCGCCGCCGGCCTCCTCCGCCGGCTCCGCGGTGTGGAACTGCCACTGCGCGCGCTCCAGGGTGGTGTCGCCGCGCAGCGTGAGCGCCCCGGACACCCACGGAGCGACCCGGAAGCGGGCCAGGGTGCAGAAGCCGAGGGTGAGCGGCGCGCGGCCCTCGAAGCGCAGCGCGATCCGCGACGCGAAGCCCGGGGCGGCGAAGTAGGAGGCGAGCTCGGCGTCCAGCGGCGGGTACGTCCACGCCTCGGAGACCTGGGTGAGGTCCGCGTTGATCCCCACGTTGAGCTCGGCATAGCCGTGCCGCTCGATCCCGGTTTCCAGCGTCGCGCGCATCACCCCCGACATCCCGCGGCGGCCGGGTCCCACCCGGGGCACGTGATAGAACGAGAGCAGCGCGTGCCGGACGTCGCGGCGCACGTCGCTGACGTTCCAGCCCTCGATCGTCCCGTCGGGGCGGTTCGACGCCAGCGTGTCGAAATGAAAGAGGTGGTCCCGGTCCACCCACCCCGAGGACACCGTCATCGTGGTCCAGAGCGAGGCCCCGTCCAGCGTGCCGCGCTCACGCGCCCGCATCCGCTCCCATACCGCTCGCGCCGCGGGATCGTCGCGGGTGGGGCAGCTCCCGCGCGCACCCACGGCGACGATGCCGGGGAGCGGCCGCGTCCCGGACGAGTCTGGCGGCGTCCGCTGGGCGCTGAGCGGCAGTGCCGCCAGGCAGAGCGGGACGAGGGCCGGCAGGAGCTTCATGCGAGGGCGTGTGGGCAGTGAGCCGCGCGGGCCGGTCGGCCCCGCGGGCGGTGATGCCGGATCGGGCGAATGGCTGTGCCCGAGAACCTTGTGCCGAAAAGTCTCATACCATTTCCCTCCGACGATTGTGCATTCCGGAAAGACGTTCCCCACAGAGGGACCAGAGGAACCAGAGGAAACTGATTGTAGTTCTCTGGTTCCTCTGGTCCCTCTGTGTGACACGTTCCGTTTGCCTGAATGCACAGTCAATCATCCGACAATCATCCGAAACGTCAATCATCCGAAACGTCAATCATCCGAAACGGTATCACATCACACGAAGTCGACGGAGGAAACGGAGGACAGATGGGCCGTTCTCCGTTCACTCCGTGTGAGGCCTTTCTGTCTGGCTGAATGCACGGTCGATCTGCCGAAATGGTATGATGCCCATCTCGGCCGATTGCCGTGCGTTCGGCGAGCAGGGTCAAACCGATCTCTGTGAGAGCCAGTTCAGTTTCGACGGCCGACGAATGCGCAACCATTCGGGAGAAACGGTATGAGATGCAGGTTGGGAGGGCGCGCACGCGCGCCGGCGCTCTGTTGTCTGGAAACGCTTGTCCCGTTCAAGAGTGGTTGGGCTCGGATGCCCTGTCAACGCCGCCCGAGGGGTAGGGCGGGGACGTGACCTGCCTATCCAGTTGGCGAGGAGGTACCGAAAACAAGCCCTTTCCGCAGTCGCTGCGGAGCAGGCTTGTTTACGTCAGCGGATCTGAGCCGTCGTCGGTGCGGCTGCCGGCGAATTGGAAGTTGAGGTTGTAGATCCCGCCGAACACCCAGCGCCCAACTCGGCCACGCGGTTCGAGGTGGACCCGTCGGCCTGGTCCAGGTACGCCATCCCCAGCCGCGACTGGCTCCCCACGCTGCGCTGCAGGCGGACGAGGGTGAAGACCGGGTGGTCCATTCCCGTGGCCGAGGAGAAGCGGTCGTTCACCGCGGAGAGGAGGCCCACGTTCCCGGTGAGCTGCACCGCGGCGGACGCGCCGGAAATGCGGCCTCGGCCTCGGATTCTCACCTGGGCCGGGCCGCGGCCGTGCCGCTCGAACGGGCTCGGAGGGAAACAATAGTTCTTCGAACCCTTGCGCGATCCGCGGCGGTTTCGGATATTTTCCGACCATTTGTTTTCATCCACGCCGAGATGGGAGCGCAGGCGCCAGTTGACCCGGTTCTCCTTGGCCCACTCTTCCCCAGGCTCACTACCGGCCCGCAGCGCGCGCGCCGCGCTGGCGGCGGCGGCCTGCGTCGTCGCCGTCGCGCCGGCCGCGAAGGCGCAGGACCTGATGGCCATGAACCGCGCGGGGCGGTGGGCCGAGGTGATCCCGGCCGCCGAGACGCTCCTGCGCGATCCCGCGCTCTCCCCGGTGCGCGCGTGCGAGACCTACGCGGAGCTCATCCACGCGGCCATCCACGCCGGACAGGTGGAAAAGGCGGGCGAGGCCGTGCGCGCCTTCGACGCCCGGTGCGCCGCCTTCCCCGAGAGCGCCTGGTTCCGGCGCGAGGTCCGGGCCATGGCCGAGCGCCTCCGGTCCACGGGCGGGACGGCGGCGGTCCGGCCGCCGCGCGGGCCCGTCGGGGCGGGGGGTGGATGGCGGGTCGGGGATGCCGCCGCGCTGGGGCTCGACACTGCCGCGCTGGCGCGGCACCGCGGGGTGTGCGAACGCTCCGGCGCCGATGCCTGCCTGGTGGCGTACCGCGGCCGCATCGTGCAGGAGTGGTACGGGCCGGAGTACGCGTACCCGATGGCCACCATGTCCAGCGTGAAGTCGTGGACGGGGCTGCTGGTGGGGCTGCTGATCGCGGACGGGAGGATCGGGAGCGTGGACGACCCGGTCGCGCGCTACCTCCCCGAGTGGCGCGCGGGAGCCGAGCGGGGCGTGACCCTCCGCCACCTCCTCACCATGACCAGCGGGCTGCGCCGGCGCCGCGGCCAGGGCTCCGGTGACGAGATGGTGGGCGCCACCCGCGACAAGAACGCGCTGGTGCTGTCGCTTCCGCTCGACCGCGCCCCGGGCGAGCGGTGGGAGTACAGCAACGAGGGAGCGCAGCTCCTCTCGCCGCTCCTGGAGCGCGCGGCCGGAGAGCCGCTGCAGCGCTACGCCGCCGAGCGCCTCTTCGGGCCGCTGGAGATGGACTCCACCAGCCTGCGGCTGGACGGCGCGGGCCACGCATGGACGTACGCCGACGCGCGCACCACGCTGCGCGACTTCGCCAAGATCTGCCAGCTGGCGCTGGACGGCGGACGCTGGAACGGCAGGCAGGTGGTACCCGAGGCGTGGATCCGCGCATCGCTCACCCCCTCCCCCCGGAACGCGTCGTACGGCTTCCTCTGGTGGCTGGGCACGGAGCCCCGCGTCTACGCCACCCGCGGCTACCTGGACACCGACTGCGAGGCCTACCCCGAATGGGGGCTGGTCGTCGCTCGCATGCAGCGCCGGCCCCGGTCGGACGCGCAGCACTACCGGACCCCCGAAACGACCCGGCTCCTGGCCGAGGTGGTCCGCCACGCGCTTCCCCCCTCCCGGCCATGACCACAGCCGCACCTGCCGCTCCCGCCCTCTCGCTGGTCGAGCGTGCCCTGCACATCGGACGCGAGCGGCTGGCGCAGGCACGCGAGCTTCCCGACGGCAGCCTCACCTGGCACCCCGGGTACGGCGTCACCTTCGAACCGGTGGACGACTCGGGGCTCTTCAACGGGCGGGTGGGCGACGCCTTCTTCCTGGCCGCCCTGCACGCCGCCACGGGCGACGAGGAGATGCGCGGCGCCGCGCTTCGGGTGGTGGCTCCGCTGCGCGGGCGCATCCGCGCCGGGGGCGGCCCGGAGGCGCTCCTGGCCGAGACCGGGTACGGCCTGACCGGCACGGGGTCGATGCTGTACGCGCTGGTGCGGATGGCCGGGTTCCTGGACGTTCCCGCCATGCTGGACGAGGCACGCACGCTGGCCGCCGTGTTCACCCCGGACGCGATCGCGCGGGACCAGAAGCTGGAGATGTTCTGGGGAACGGCGGGAACCATTCCCGGCCTCCTGGCGCTGGCGGCGGCGGACCCCGCGGGGGCAGCGCGCTGGGTGGACGCCGCCGTCCGGTGCGCCGACCACCTGGTCGCGAAGCGCCAGGCCGACCCCGAGACGGGGCTGCGCGCCTGGCCCGGGGGGCGCGGCGAGCTGGAAACCGGCTTCGCGCACGGGAGCAGCGGCGTGGCGCACGCGCTCCTCGAAGTCTTCCGGCGCACCGGAGAGTGCCGCTTCTACGACGCCGCAGTGGAGAGCTTCGCGTTCGAGCGGGCGCTCTTCCTCGAAGACGTGATGGACTGGCCCGACTCGCGGAGCGAGCCGGGGAAGATGATCGGCTCCTGGTGCCACGGCGGGCCGGGGATCGGGCTGAGCCGGCTGGCCGCACTCGACGGGCTGCGCAGGGAGGACGAACACGGAGTGGTGGGCGACCTCTTCCTCGCGCTGGAGAAGGCGGGGCAGCGCAAGAAGGGCGGGGTGGACAACCTGTGCTGCGGGCACTTCGGCCGGGTCGACTTCCTCCTGGAAACCGCCCGCCGCCTGGGGAACCCTTCCCTCGAGGAGCAGGCGCGCGCGCTCGCCGGGCAGCGCCTGCGGGGTACGCGCGAGCGCGGCTTCCGCCTCCCCGAGCACGACGCGGCGGGCGACGAGCACATGCGCACCGGCCTCTGGCAGGGGGTGCCGGGGATCGGGTACGCGCTGCTGCGGCTGGAGGACCCGGCGCGCTTCCCCTGTATTCTCCTCCTCGCCTGACAGGGCCGCGCATGCTTCCACCCACCCCGGGGAGCGGCGCCCCCGCCGGCCCCGCCCCCGCCGAGGCGCCCGCGCTCCGCGACGCGTACGGGCAGTTCCGGCGGCTCACGCTGCTGATGCGCCCCTTCTGGATCCCCCTGCTGAAGGGGATGGGGATGGGGGTGGTGGTGCAGTTCCTGGCGCTGACGACGCCGTGGACCACCAAGATCCTGGTGGATCAGGTATACCCCTCCGGCGACGTCACCCTCCTGAACGTGGCGGTGGGTGCCGCGCTGGCCATCGGCGTCACCGGCCTGCTGCTGAGCGGCATCCAGAACTACTACAACCTCACCGTCAACACCCGGCTCAACAACGCCGCCGGGCTCCTCTTCTTCAACCACCTGCAGCACCTCCCCATGCGCTTCTTCGAGGAGCACCGCGTGGGCGAGCTGATGAGCCGCTTCGGCGACGTGCGCCGCGCGCTCCAGAGCGTGGCGCGCGTGTTCCAGACGCTGTTCCTGCAGGGCCTCTTCCTCCTCTTCGTACCGCCCTTCCTCTTCCTCCTGCAATGGAGGCTGGCGCTGGTGGCGCTGGTCAGCATCCCGCTCACCACCACCGTGATCGCGTTCTCCGGCGGCGCCATGCGCAAGCGGTGGAAGCGCAGCGCCGAGGCGTACGCCGACCTCTCCGCCTTCCAGACGGAGGCGTTCACCCAGGTCCGCACCCTCAAGTCGATGGGCCTGGAGGGCCACATCTTCGCGCGGACGCGCGAGAAGCTCACCTGGGCGATGGACGTGGAGCTGCGGGCCGGGGGGCTGGGCCAGGTGATCACCAGCACCAACGGGCTGCTGGGCGCGCTGAACACGGCGCTCCTCACCTGGCTGGGGTGGCACTACATCGTGAGCGGGTCGATGACGCTGGGCGACTACATCGCCTTCAGCGCGTACAGCGGCTACCTGTACGGCCCCATCAACCAGATGGTGGGCCTCTTCTCCGAGTTCCAGCAGTCGTCCGTCAACCTGGGCCGGATGTTCGAGTACCTGGACACGGCCCCCGAGCAGGATCCCCAGGCGGCGTACCTGGGCGAGGCCCCGCCGGCCGTGCACACCATCGAGCGGGGCGCGGTGGAGCTGAACGACGTCACCTTCGGGTACGCGCCGGGAAAGCATGCGCTGGACGGAGTGAGCCTGCGCATGGCGCCGGGAACGGTCACCGCCATCGTGGGCCCCAGCGGCTCGGGGAAGACGTCGCTCCTGCGGCTGCTGACGCGGCTGGAGCATCCCGATGCCGGCGAGATCCGCATCGACGGCGTTCCCCTGTCGCGCATCCCCCTGGCCGACCTGCGCCGCCAGGTGTCGGTGGTGTGGCAGGAGTACAGCCTCTTCACCGGCACGGTGTGGGACAACCTGACCATGGGAATGGGCGACGTCGCCCCCGAGCGCGTCTACCGCGCCTGCCGCCACGCCCAGGTCGACGACTTCATCCGCACCCTCCCCAGGGGGTACCGGACGACGGTGGCCGAGGCGGGGATGAGCCTGTCCGGCGGACAGCGGCAGCGGATCGCCATCGCGCGAGCGCTGGTGCGCGGCGCGCCCGTCCTCCTGCTGGACGAGGCCACGGCCAACGTCGACATGCAGACCGAGGCGCTCATCCTCGAGACGCTGGTGCGCGAGTACCGCGACCACACCGTCGTGTTCGTGACGCACCGCATCTCGATGGCGCGCCACGCCGACCAGGTGTGCATGCTGGAGGGGGGGCGGGTGGCCGGGGTGGGCCCGCACGCGGCGCTGCTGCGCGAATGCGAGGCGTACCAGCGCCTGCACGGCACCGTGCCGGTGGCCGCGCCTCCCTCCGCCGCGCCGGCCGTGGCGCACTTCGCCGGGGTCGCCCTCTCGTGAGTGCCGTTGCCCGCCCCCCTTCGCCGGCCGCGGCCCCCGCGGGCTCCGCAGCCGACGCGCAGCCGCGCTTCGCGCGCTTCGCCCCGGCCGGGAGCGCGGCTGGAGCGCTCGACGGCGCCGACGCACGGCTGCTGGATGCGTGCGTCTTCCCGCGCACCCTGCGCGAGCACGCCGCCGAGTGCGCGCGGGTGCTCCCGTCCGCACTCCTCGTGGACGCCGCCGGCGCCCTCCCCGCGGACCGCGCCGCGCGCGAGGCTGCCGCCCTGGAGCGCCTCCACCGTCTGCACGCCGGGGGGTGCCTCGCGGCCGAGGCCGAGGTGCTGGCGTGGCTGGGCGCGCGGCTCGCGGCCGCCGCCGAGGCGGCGCCCGCCCCGCCCATCCGCGCGCTCTGCATCCCCACCCGCGACCGTCCCGGCACGCTGGCGCGGGGGCTGGAGAGCTGGCTGGAGAACGGGGCGCGGCACGGTCGCGACACCGACGTGGTGCTGCTGGACGACAGCGACGGAGCCGAGGCGCGCGCCTGCAACCGGGAGACGCTGCGCGCCCTCGCGGCCCGCCACCGCCGCGCCGCCTTCGTGGCCGACCGCGGGCGCCGCGCCGAGTACGGGCGCGTGCTGGCCCGCGCGGCCGGCGTTCCCGAGGAGGTCGCCCGCTTCGCCCTGCTGGGCGACCCGCGGCTGGGCGCGACCTACGGCGCGACCCGCAACGCGCTCCTCCTGGACGGCGTGGGTGAGCTCTGCCTGCAGGTGGACGACGACACCCTCGCCACCGTCTGCCGGCCCCCCGACGCGCGCGACGAGCTGGTGCTGGCGCCCGCCCCCGATCCCAACGAGTACTGGTTCGCCCCTTCGTTCGAGGACGCCCTGGCGACGGTGGAGGTGGTGGACGAGGACTTCCTGGCCGCCCACGAGCGCCTGCTGGGGAGCACGCCGGGGCAGTGCGTCGCCGGGGCGCGCAGCGGGCCCGTGCGGGTGGGCGTGCCCTGGGACGCGCCCTACCTGGCGCAGCTCTCCGGGGCGGGGGCGCGCGTGGCGGTCAGCTTCGGCGGGATCGTGGGCGACTGCGGCGGCCCGGGGCGCGGCCAGTGGCGGCTGGCGCTGCGGGGGGCCTCGCTGGAGCGCCTGGTGGCCGACGGCGCCGGGTTCGCCGCGCGCCTCCACGCCCGGCAGCTGGTGAAGTGCACCACCCGCGCCGGCCTGGGCACCGGCGCGTACTGCATGGCCGGGAACATGGGGCTGGACCTGCGCGTCCTCCTCCCCCCCTTCGTTCCCGGCGGCGTCGCCGAGGACGCGCTCTTCGGAACGCTGCGCGCCGCCCTCTTCCCGCGGCTGCTGAGCGGGTTCGTCCCCCGCGCCATCGTCCACCGTCCCGATCCGCCCCGCCCCGACCCGGCCGGCGGGGTGCCGCTCTCGATGTACGCCAACGGGGTGATGGGCGTGCTGGCGGCCCCGTTCTTCGCCGCGAACCCGGCGGGCGAGGGGGCGGACGCGCTGCGCGCGCTGGGCGTGCACCTGCACGGGCTGGGGGCGCTGCCGGCGGACGCCTTCGCCGCGCTCGTGCGCGAGACGATGGGGCGGGCCACGGCCGCGGCGGCGGCCCAGATGGAGGCGCTGCTCGCGGCGGCCCGCGGCGCGCCCACGCACTGGCGCGCCGCCGTGGAGGAGAGCCGCCGCGAGACCGCCACGCTGCCGGAGCGCGAAGACCCGTCGGCCCCCGCCGACCTGCCGGGGCGCGACGACGCGCGGCGCGCGACCTTCCAGCGCCTTCTGCGCGGTTATGGACGGGTGCTGGCCCACTGGCCGGAGCTGGTCCAGGCGGCGGCGGAGCTGCGCGGGCGCGGCGTGCGCCTGGCCAGGGCCGCGTGAGCCGCGGCGGCGTCCCCCCGGTCGGCCGCCTGCGCGCGGCGGAGCCCGGTGCCACGGCGTACATGCGCTTCCGGGCGCGGGAGACGGGCACCGCGGCGGCGGCCGAGTGGACGCCGCTCGGCCAGATCTCCCCCTGCCTGGTGTTCGCCGTGGTGAAGACGGAGGACCCGTACTTCTTCCGGCACCGGGGGATCCACTGGCGGTCGCTGGCGCGGGCGGTGTCGGGGGCGCTGCGCGGGTGGGGAGCGCGGGGCGCCAGCACGCTCACGCAGCAGCTCGCGCGCAACCTCTACCTGTCGCCCGCGCGCAGCGTGGGGCGCAAGGCGCGCGAGGCCCTGCTGGCGCTGCGGATGGAGCGGTCGCTGACCAAAGCGCGCATCCTCGAGCTGTACCTGAACGTGGTGGAGTGGGGCGACGGGACGTGGGGCGTGGCGCAGGCCAGCCGCCGGTGGGCGGGACGCGCGCCGGCCGAGCTGGATGCGTACGACGCGGCGCTGCTGGCGGCCCTGCTCCCGGCCCCGCGCCGGGCGCTGCAGGGGAACAACGCGAACCGCGCCTGGTGGATGCAGCGCTACGTCCTGTACCAGCTCTACCATGCCGGCCACCTGAGCGCGGCCGAGTGGCGCGCGGGGGTGGCCCGCGCCACCTCGGTGTGCCGGCTCGCCCACGCGGGGATGGCGCTGGACGAGGCCGTGCGGGGCGTGCGCGAAGCGCTCCCGGCGCCCGTTCCCGCGCACCGGGGGCTGACCCTGGCCGCGCTCCTGGACGACGGGTGCGGCGTGGACCGCAACGTCCCGTTCCACGAGACGGTCCAGGCGTGGGAGCGCCTCCGCCGGAGGCCCGCGGCCCGGGTGGCCGTGCCCTGAGGTGAGCGGCCGCGCGTGCCGGCCGGGCGGGGCTTCCGTCCCGTGGATCGAGCCGTTTTGGAGCATTGCGCGTCGGTACCGTGCACGTGATGGCGAATCAGTGCGGAAGACGCGGTGAGGGCTCCCGCGTGAAGGAATGGCGGAGTGCGCCACTGAGGGCGACCCCGTCCCGGGCCCGGAACGAGCCGGAGCCCGAACACCCCCCTCCCCAGGAGGAACCATGCACGCGAAGCTGAACCTGAGTCTCGACGAGCTGCGGATCCGCACGTTCGTCCCCACCCTCGACGAGGAGGCCCCGGAAGGCGCCGTGCACGCGCTGTGCGAGGACTGCTCCGCATGCTCGAACTGCTCGAACTGCACCGGCTGCTCGAACTGTTCGGACTGTACCGGCTGCTCGGACTGCAGCAACTGCTCCGACTGCACGGGCTGCTCGGATTGCACCGGGTGCTCGGACTGCACGGGGTGCACCTCGAAGACCTGCTGGTTCCTGACGCTGTACTGAGCCGGCCCGGGGGTGCGGGGCATGCCCCGCACCCCCGGCGGCCCGCACGATGTCCGCCGCGCGTGGAGCGCGGCTTCCCGCCGGCCGTGGATGGGCCGGCTCGCATCACACCTCGTCGCCCGCACCGGTGGGAGCGCGATGCACGCCAGGCTGAAGCTGACGCTGGAAACGCTGCGGGTGCGGACCTTCGCCACCACCCCCGCGCCCCGGGACGAGACGGACGACGATGACTGCGGGGAGTGCACCGAGGCCACGCGCTGCACCGACTGGACGCGCTGCACCCGCTGCACCTGGCCGAGCTGCATCCGCACGGAGGACGATGGTCCCGACTGCCTTCCAGGCACCGTCGCCTGAAGCCGCGCGGCCGCGCGCGCCCGCCGACCTCGCGCGCCTGCTCGCGCCGCTCCCGCGCCCGCGCTGGGTGCGCGAGGCGCTGGGCGGGGCCACCGGGCGCGGCGTGCGCGTGGCGGTGATCGACAGCGGATGGGACCACGGCCTCCGCGTGCCCGGGCTGCGCCTGCGCCCCGGCATCTCGTTCGCCGAAGACGGGGCGCCGCCGGCCGACGACGGAGACCGGATCGGGCACGGCACGGCGTGCCTCTCCGCCGTCTTCCGCGTGGCGCCGGAGGCCGAGCTCTGCCCCGTCCGCGTGTTCGCCGACTCGTTCGACACCTCGGTGGCGGCGTTGCACGCCGCGCTGGAGTGGGCGGTGCGCGAGCGCTTCGACGTGATCAGCATGAGCCTGTGGACGCCGCGCGCCGACGCGCTCGTCCCCCTCTACACCGCCTGCGAGGAGGCGCGCCGCGCGGGGCTCGTGATCGTCGCCGCCGCGCCGGAGCACGCGCAGACGGAGCGCTTCTATCCCGCCGTGTTCGGGAACGTGGTGAGCGTGGGGATGGGCCCCTTCGGCGATCCCTTCGACTACGCCTTCCGCCCCGACGCGGGGGTGGAGTGCCTGGCCGCGCCGGGCGACCACGGCGCGGTGCTCTGGCGGGGCGGCCCGCGCGACGGGATGTGGGGATCGAGCTTCGCCGCGCCCAACGTGGCGGGGATCGCCGCCCTGCTTCGCCAGCGCCACCCCGGGGCGGGGCTCGACGAGGTCCGCGCTCACCTGGCGCGTCACGCCTGCGCCCCTCCGCCCCCGCCGGAGCACGCTCCGTGACGGGGCTCCGCAGCCGCCGGGCGCGCCGCGGGCGCGCGCCGCGGCACGACCGTTCTCCCCTTCGCACACCCTGCGACGCATGAGCACCCTCGCCCCCCCGGCGCCCGAGACGCACCCCGACACCGAGCCGCGGGCCACGGGTGGCGGCCTGTTCCCGCACTTCGTCTGCCGCCTCTCCGGGCTCCCGGTCGACGCGGTCGAGTCGCTGCGCGCACCCCGCTGCGAGGCCCTGCTGGCGCGTCTCCACGCGGTGGAAGAGGCGCTGGCGGCGGCGCGCGAGCGCGTGTCGGCCCTCCTCCACGAGGCGGTGCGGACGGAGGCGGGCGGGGAGACCCGGAAGCAGCTGGTGAACCTGCGCCGCGACCTCTTCAACCTGCGCCCGGGGAAGGCCGCGGCGCTGGACACGGCGCGCGCGGCGCTCTCTGCCGAGGGGTACGGCGACGTGGAGGCGTTCGCCGCGCGGCTGCGCGAGCGGGGCGAGGTGCTCGCCGGGCTGCGCGCCCGCTACGCCGAGGAGACGCGCGCGGCCCGGCAGCGCTTCCGCGCGTTGCTGGGCGAGGAAGACTTCCAGAAGGGGCTCCTCCTCTCCAGCCCCGCCCTGCACGCGGCGCAGGCCCGCTACCTGGAGTCCGACGTCGACCGGCCGGGAGGGAAGGCGGAGAAGACCGAGCGCGGCCTCCTCCGCTACTTCACCCGCACCGCCATGAAGGCGACCCCGTTCGGCACCCTCTGCGCGATCGTGCCGGGCGAGGTGGTGCCGGCCGCGCCGGGCGAGCGCGGCACGCGCCTCCGGCTGGGGGGCGACCCGCGGCGCAAGCGCAGCTCCACCCGGCTCAACAAGCAGATCTGCGGGGTGATCACGCGGTGGGTGAAGGCCAACGCGGCGCTCCGCCCCCTCCTGGAGGTCGAGCTGAACCCCACCCTCTCCGACGAGGGGGAGGAGATGGCGTTCCTGGCCGTGCACCAGGAGCGCGAGGTGTTCCAGCGCATCGGGAAGAACCCCGTGCTGGAGCTGGTGGCCGCCGAGCTGGCCGCGCGCCCCCGCACCACGCTGGGCGAGCTGGCGCGCGCGCTGGCCGCCCGCCCCGAGGTGGACGCCGGCGAGGACGCGGCGCTGCAGTTCCTCGGCAGGCTGACGGAGGCCGGCTTCCTCCGCTTCCGGCTGGGGATCCGCGAGCAGGACGCCGACTGGGACCTTCCGCTGCGCGCCCTGCTGGAAGGCACGGGCGACCCCGCCGCGCTCCGGCTGGCCGCGCTCCTCCGCGACCTGCGCGAGCGGACCGGGCGGTACGACGGGTCCGGGCCCGGGGAGCGCATCCGCATTCTCGCCGACACGCGCGCCGCGCTGGAGGAGGCGCGCACCTCGCTCCGGCTGCGCGGGCCCGGCTTCGCCGCGAATCTCCCGTTCCTGGAGGATTCCACCGCCGACGTCCGCGTCACCCTTGCGCGCACCCCCGAGGTGCGGGCGATGGAGGGCGCGCTCTCCGAGCTCGTGCGGCTGGCGCGGCGGGTGGCGGCCAACCGCGCGGAGCAGGCCGAGATGCGCCACTGGTTCGACACGCACTACGGGCGCGAGGCCGGGTCGGTCCCGCTCCTCGCCTTCTTCGAGGACTTCAGCCGGGAGCACCTGAAGCCCCAGGCCCTGCGGCAGCGCCGGCGCGAGGCGGCCGACGTGGAGCCCGGGTACCGCGCCACCAACCCCTTCGGCCTCCCGTTCATCGACGGGCTCCGCCGGGCCGAGCGCGCGCTCTCCGAGCTGGTCTCGGCGCGGTGGGCGGCGGCGCCCGGGGCCGAAGAGGTGGAGCTCTCGCGCGCCGACCTGGAGCGGCTGCTGGCCGACGTTCCCCCGGTGAGCCCCGACCCCGCCTCGGCGGCGGCCTTCGCCGAGCTGGTGGGCGCCGACGCGGGGGCTCCGGCGCGGCTCATCCTCACCAAGAGCGCCTTCTCGATGGGGTTCGGGAAGTTCTTCTCCCGCTTCCTTCCCCTCTTCCCCGGGCGGGTGCAGCGTGACCTGCTGGAGGCCAACCGCGGGCTGAGCGAGGGGTTCGTGGCCGAGATCTGCGGCGACGGGAACCACAACGCCAACCTCCACCCGCCGCTCGTCTCGCGGGAGATCAGCTATCCCACCGGCGAGAGCGGGGTGGCCGAAGAGCAGGTCCCCTCCACCGAGATCGTGGTGGCCCCCCACGCGGCGGACCCGCGCGCGCTCTGCCTCGTTCACGCGCCGACGGGGCAGCGGGTGGTGCCGGTGGACCTGGGGATCGTGAACCCCGGCTCCCGTCCGCCGCTGTACCAGCTCCTCTCGCGCTTCACCCCGCCGGTGGAGCTGTACCTGCGCCTTCCCGAGTATCCCTTCCACCTGGCGGGGATCCTCCGCGACCCCGCGCTGGAGCCGGCCGGCACCGGGGCGGCGGCGCGGGCCGCGCGCGAGGCGGCGGAGCGCGAGGCGCTGGAGCGCTCCCTCTCCTCCGTCGGGGTGCGCCCGCGCATCGTGTACGAAGGGCGGATCGTCCTGCGGCGGCGGCAGTGGGTGGTCCCCGCCCGCCTCCTCCCGCGCCGGGGAGACGACGAGGCGCCGCTCGACTTCTTTCTCCGGGTGGACCGCTGGCGGCGCGAGCACGGCATCCCGGCCGAGGTGTACGCGTCCATCCAGCCGCTCCCGGTCGCGGCGGGCGCGGGAGAGGCGGACGAGGTCAACGGGCGCCCCCTTCCGCGCCGCGTCAGCCGCGCCACGCTCAACAACCAGAAGCCGCAGTACGTGGACTTCTCCAGCCCTCTCCTGGTGGGACTCTTCGGCCACCTCGCCCCGGACGACGGCCACGGGTTCTCCGTGGTGCTGGCCGAGCGCTTTCCCGCGTCCGACGCGCTCCCCGAGTTCGAGGGGCGGCGCTACGCCGCGGAACAGATCATCCAGGTGAACCTCTCCCATGACCCTGCCGACTGAGCTCGCGCCCGGGGCGCCGTCCGCCCTCTACCCGCTGCCGGGAGACGCGTGGCTCTCGGCGCACCTGTTCATCCGCGGGAACGTCTACGGCCCGCCGGGCGACCGGCTGATCCTGGAGGTGGTGGACCCGTTCGTCCGCGAGTGCCTGGAGCGCCGGACGATCGGCGGCTTCTTCTTCATCCGCTACGGTGAGCTGGGGCCGCACGTCCGCCTGCGGATGCGCGGTGACCCGGACGTGCTGGCGCGCGAGGTGGCGCCCGCGCTCGAGGCGCGTCTCCGCGACGACGCCCTGGGCGGGCTCCTGGCGCCGCCCCGGGAGGAGCCGGCGGCGGTCACCCTGCCCTCCTCCGCCCCGGCGCTCCGCTGGATCCCCTACGAGCCCGAGGTGGAGCGCTACGGGGGAGCGGAGGGGATCGTCCTGGCCGAGGCGCTCTTCCGCGCGTCGAGCGAGGCCTGCATCGAGCTGATGCGCGGCGCGCCGCTGGCCGACCGCTCCGTGCGCCTGGGGCGCGCGCTCCCGGCGCTGGTCATCCTCCTCGCCCCCTTCGCGAGCGACCCCGCCCAGGCGGCGGAGCTGGCGCGGCTGCACCGCGACTCGTTCGTGGGCGACGCCGCCGTGGGCGGCGGCCGCGGGTACCGCGAGCGCTTCGATGCCGGGATGGCCGCGCAGGAAGAGGTGGTGCGCGACCGCGTGGAGGCGTTCTGGACGGCGGTTCGCGAGGGTGTTCCCCTTCCCGCCCCGCTCGACGGGTATCTCGACGGGATCGTGGCGCACCGCGAGCGCCTGCGCGCCGCGGTCGACGAGGCGCGGCTGGTGCTCCGCGGAAAGACGGTGGAGTCGTGGGAGGAGGCGTGCCGCGGGCTCCTTCCCAGCTACGGCCACATGACCTGCAACCGGCTGGGCGTGACGTACCGCGAAGAGGGGTACCTGCTGCACATGATCGCGCGCGTCATGGACGGCGATGCGGCCGCTCCCGGCGCCGCCGCCGCGACGCCCCGCGCGGCGGCGGTCCCGGCAGAGCTCGCGGCGCCCGCACCTCCCGTGGGCCTGGCGCGCGTGCCGGCGGACCCGGCGGGAGAGGGGTACGCGCACGTGGTACTCCGCGCGGACCTGGAGGCGCCGTATCTGGAGGTGTACCGGCGGGTGCGCGCGCTGGGAGGGATCCTCACGTCCAGCGGGGGGATCCGGGACCTGGGCGAGCCTTCCACCCCCGGGCGCAGCCGGACCAGCCTGCACTACACGGGGCGCGCGATCGACCTCTTTATCCACACGGGGATGCGAGGTCCCGGCGACCGCTACGCCATCGTCCGTGACGGGGGGACCGACCTGCACCCGTTCTGGCGGGTCTTCTGCTCGAGCGAGGCGGCCGATCCGGCCGATCCGCTCTACGACCCCTCGCTGGTGCGGGAGATGGAGCTGGAGTGCGCCTTGTGGGATGCTCGAGGGGTCACCACCGTGCGGCGGCGTGGCCGATGGATCTGCCTGACCGATCTGCTGGCGGCCGGCGGCTGGCACCGTATCCCGGCCCGGGCGGACTGGCGCACCAGCTACCTGTCGGTGGAGTGGTGGCACTTCCAGCACCACGGCGGCCTGGTCGTCGGCCACTCGCGCTTCGGCGACGAGCTTCTACGCGCCTGGCCGGCTCCCCGGGTCGCGGAGAGCGGGCTTGCGCTCGACGCCGTCTGGACCGGCCTGTCCTTCGATGAGCGGAGGTGACGCGGCGGCGGCGCGCTCCGTGTCTCCACGCCTCTGCGTGAGGCGCTGTTCGTTCACATCCGGAAGAGCCAGCTCACCTTCGCGAAGAACGCGTCGCGGGTACGCGTGAGGTCGCGGAAGCCGAACGCCCGCTCGTCGGTCATGTCGCTCCCGTAGCCGGCCAGGATCACCGTTCCCGGGCTGGGCTGGTAGCTCAGCAGCACGTCACCGTGGAAGACGTTCGTGCGCGACGCCTGGCTGCGCACCACCCCGTCCGGCGTGGCGATCAGGATCGGGGCGCCGGTGCGCGAATCGTCGCGGAGCGAGTCGGTCCGCTCCTGCACGTACTGCCCCACCAGGCGCACGAAGAAGGGCCGCGACAGCTGGTATTCGAGCTTGAGCCGCGGAATCCGCCCCACGTTCACCAGCGACCCGTCGGTCCGGCGGTTCACCTGCTGCCAGTTGTAGGTGAGGTCCGCGCGGATCCGGTCGGTGGGGCGGAAGGTGGCGCCGAAGTTGGCCAGCAGCAGGTCGGCGCTCGCCCACTCGAAGAAGTTCTCGTCGTGGCCCTGCAGGAAGAAGCCGTTCGCGCTGAAGTGCCGCCACTGCGGGGTGCCGAACTGGACGATGTACTCCAGGTTGGGGATGGTCGGCTGCCCCACGAACGCGATCGTGTCCAGCCCCACCCCGCCCGGCCCCGGCACCTCCAGGCGGTACGCGGAAAAGAGCTGCGCGTCGTAGCCGAACGACTCCACGAACACGCCCACCCCCAGGTTCCATCCCCCGCGCAGCGCCGCGTTGCCGTTGAAGTGCAGCTTGCGGTCCTGGATCCCGCCCCCGTTCACGAACTTCTCGTACTGCCAGATCCCGTCGACCACCACGTCGCCGGTGAAGCGCTCCAGCAGCGCGCCCCGGCGCCCGTACACCGTCCAGCTCGGGTCGACGTAGGCGTGCACGATCCCGCTGCGCCCCACGAAGCCGCTCCGGTCCACGAAGCGGTCTCCGATCCCCGCGAAGAGGGTGCGGAGCCCGGCGTGGCGCGCGCGGATGTTGAACTGCGTAAGCCAGAGCGGCGCGGTGGTGACGGCCGAGCCGTCGTCGGTGCGGCTGCCGGCGAGCTGGAAGTTGAGGTTGTAGATCCCGCCGAACACCCAGCGTCCGTCCAGCTCGGCCACGCGGTTCGAGGTGGCCCCGTCGACCTGGTCCAGGTACGCCATCCCCAGCCGCGACTGGCTCCCCACGCTGCGCTGCAGGCGGACGAGGTTGAAGACCGGGTGGTCCCTCCCCGTGGCCGAGGCGAAGCGGTCGTCCACCGCGGAGAGGAGGCCGATGCTGGTGCCGCTCACGTTCCCGGTGAGCTTCACCGCCGCCACCGGCTGCTGGATGCGGCGCGTGTAGATCAGGTTGTTGGAGAGCTGGAAGAGCTCGCTCCCCTCCAGGAAGAACGGCCGCTTCTCCGGGAAGAAGAGGGCGTTGCGCGGGTCGAACGCGAGCTGCCCCGCGTCCGACTCCACCTGCGAGAAGTCGGGGTGCACCGTGCCCGAGAGCGAGAGGCTGTTGGTGATCCCCCAGCGCGCGGTGCCGCCGACCTGGGGCCTGCCCGTGTCGTGCGCGAAGCGCCCGTCCAGCTCCGGCGCCCCGGTGACCTTCATGGTGGTCTCGGGGTTCAGGTCCATCACCAGGCCGCGGTGCAGCCCGGTGAGCCCCACGATCTCCCCGGACTGGCCCAGGAAGGAGGGGCTCGCCCGCAGCGCCGGCACCCACGAGTCCTCGAAGCCGGAGTGCTTCACCTGGCGGACCACGTTCAGGTTCCAGCTCTGCTCGCGGCTGGGCTGGTAGCGCAGGCTCTTGAACGGGATGCGCACCTCGACCTGGTACCCCCACTCGGTGACGCGGCCCTTGGACTGGAAGACGTAGTCGGGCGAGAGGTCCGCCTGCTCGCGGCCGACCACCGCGTTGCCGATGAACCCCGACGCGGAGGTGTTGGCCCCCTCGACCACCGCGCCGTCGCCCTGCACGCCCAGCGGGTTCACCGCGAACATCAGCGCCTGGCGCGCGTCGTGGAAGGTGCCGATGAGCAGCTGCACGTTGTCGTCGCCGAAGATGCGGTCGCGGTCGGCGAGCGTGGCGGTAGGGGCGCCGTGGCGCTCGAAGGCGCGGATCCCGAAGTGGATCGCGTTGGGCGAGTACCAGACGAGCACCTGCGTGCTGTCCGCGGCCGGGAGGCCGTCGTTGGGCGCGTACTGGGAGAAGCCGTTGAGCACGGCCGCGCCCGCCCAGGCCGGCTCGTCCAGGTTGCCGTCCACCTGGATCGAGGCTTCGATCCGCGGGATGCGGATGCTGAGCTGGCGCTCCCGCCCCGAGAACACGGCGGCGGTGGCGGTGTCGCCGGGCGCGAGCGCGGCGTGGGCGAGGAGCGCGAGGATGGCGAGGTTCATCGGTCGGGACCGGCGATGGGTGCGGGCGGAACTGCATTGCGACGCGCTGGAACGCGCGCTGATCGTCGGGAGGACTGCGGACGGGGAGTGGCTTTGCGAAAGCTACGGGTTCGACCCCGCGACGGCCACGTTCCTCGTCAAACCTTTACAGATGTTGGCGGGGGGGGCGGATGATGCCCGGCGCGGCACAGGTCCGCGCGCCGGGTTGCCGCCATTCCGTCAACCGCCTGCCCCGGCCGTGATCGCCGTCTCCGCCGCCCGCTGCAGCACCTCCGCCGCCGCCGGGTCGATGCGGACGACGTCGCCGTTGCGCAGGTCGAGCGTCGACGGCGCGCCCACGGGCGACCGGTTGAGGATCTTCGCGTAGATGACGAGCGCGGCGGCGTACGTCCCGGCCACGGTGGGGTGGAGCCCGTCGGCGGCGTAGAGCGGGAGATCGGGATCGGCGCGCCAGGCGGCCCGCCATGCCTCGCCGGCGGGGAAGAGCAACCCGTCCACCTCGTCGGCCGCGAGCCGGTACGATTCGCTCGCGCGGTCGAAGTCGCCGAAGCGGGCGCGCGACGGCCAGACGGCGTAGAGGGCGGGCCTGGCACCGGCCGCGCGGATCTCGCCCGCGAAGCGCCGCGCGTAGTCGATCAGCAGCGCGCGGCTCTCGGGGAGCGACGACGGGCCCTGCTGCAGCACCACCACCTCCCACCCGCCGCGCTGGATCGTCGCTCGCGCGTCGCCGCCGTTCCAGTGGTCCTCCAGGCTCCAGTCCGGGTACGCCACCGTTTCCACGCGCAGCGTCTCCCCGGACGCGAGCGCCAGCGCCCGCACCATCTCCGGCAGGTCGTTGGCGTACGTCAGGCTGTTGCCCACGAAGAGCACGCCCCGCCCGCCCTCCTCTTCCACCCCCGCCGGCCCCGCGCCGCACGCCAGCACCAGCGCGAACGCGGCCACGCCCATCACCCTTCGCCGTCCTCCACTCGGTCGCGGCACGCCCATGCGCATCATCATCCTCGGTTGAGTCATGCCATCTCTCTCAAACGGCGGTGCATTCCGGAAAGACGTTTCACACAGAAGGAGCAGAGGAACCAGAGGAAACGAGGTGTAGTTCTCCGGTCCCTCTGCTCCCTCCGTGTGACATGAGACGTTCCCGTTGCCTGAAATGCACAATCAATCATCCGAACAATCACCCGAAACAGTGACAGTATCGGATCTTCATCTCAGACAAGGAACGCCGCGTCCGCGCGCGTTTCCTACGGCCGTGGGACGAATGGATGCAGGCAGGTGTGGATCGATGAGAACCGGGAGCGTCGATGCCGGGAGGAGGGGCGTGGAGCGGGATGGGCAATCGCCGGCGATTTTCTGGTGGGTCCTGCCTCTGCGCCATGCGCGCCCATGCTTCCGTTCGATCAACCCCGCCATGCCCGATCCGGCGCATGAATTGTCCCGCGCAGGCTCACGATCCTCTTGCCGTGGAGTCGCATGCACGCATATTTGTAGTCACTGCGTGCTGCGTTCAGTGGAGTCAAGCCGCATTCTCGCGCCACACCCGCCTCGTCTCCCCTCGGCCTGCGGCCGGCTTCGCGAATCTCCCTCCGTGGCTGGACCTCCGTCCTCACCGCCGGGCGGGAACACGACTTCCGAATGCAGGATCAATCATGGAGGGAGCATAGATGCCGATCGACCTCGCACTCCTCGCCGGGCAGGTGGTGGCGTTTCTGAGTCCGTTCCTTCCCCGGCTGCTGGGCCTGGGAAAGAAGGCGGGTGAAAAGATCGGCGATACGCTGGCCGAAAAGGGTGGCGAGCTTGCCGCGGAACAGGCAGCCGCGCTCTGGGACCGCGTGGTGGGCCACACCGGCGACGCCCCGGAGATCAGGGCCACTGCCACCGTCGTGGCCATGGATCCCGCCGACTCCTCCCGCCGGAAGATCCTGGCGGAGGAGCTTCGCAAGCGGATGGAATCCGCTCCGGAGCTGGCCGACGAACTGGCGGCGCTCATGGCGCAGGTGCGCACCAGCAACGTGATGCGGGGGGGCGACCAGTCCGTCTTCGTGGAGAACGAGCAGGGGGAGGCCGACGAAAATCTCATGGAAGGCGGAGAGGGAACGAAGTTCATCGGGAACAGGCAGGGAAAGATCTCGCGCTGACTCGCCGCACGCCTCCCCTGCCGCGGCGGCGCGTTGATGTGGATGGATCAAAAGGGAGGGTTTTGAATGGAGGGACAGCAGGCGAACTCGATTCAGGTGATGCCCTACTCGATGCTGGTGGGGCAGACGCAGCTCAAGCGGGCCCTCGAGCTCGCGCACGTGGCACCCCGCATCGGCGGTGTGCTGCTCAGTGGCGAGCGAGGGACCGGCAAGTCCACCGTGGTGCGGGCGTTCGCTTCGATGATGTACGGGCGGCTCCCCGTAACGCTTCCCATCAACGCCACCGAAGACCGCGTGGTGGGAGGATGGCAGATCGACGCGCTGCTGCAGGGGAGAAAAGAGCCGCAGCAGGGACTGTTGGCCGCCGCGCACGGCTCGGTGCTGTACATCGACGAGGTCAACCTGCTGGACGACCACATCGTCAACATCATCCTGGACGTGACCTCCACCGGGATCCTGGTGGTGCAGCGTGAGGGGAAAGACGAGGAGAGCGCGGTCGATTTCACCCTGGTCGGCACCATGAACCCGTCGGAGGGCGGGTTGCGGCCCCAACTGCTGGACCGCTTCGGCCTGATGGTGGACGTGGTCGCGGAAAGCTCGCCCGACGTCCGCACGGCCATCCTGGAGGCGGTGCTGGACTATGATGCCGCGCGCGGGATGGAGCGCGCCGGGATGCAGGGACGGGCGGTCGACCGGCTGCGGGAGCGCCGGGTCGCGGACGATGCCAGGCGAGAGGAGCTGCGGCAGGCCCGCGAGCGCTTCCCCGGGGTGGAGCTGGATCCCTCGGTCGCCCGCGTCTGCGTCGATCTGGCGGATGCGTTCAAGGCCGAAGGCCACCGGGGTGACTACGTGCTGGCGATGGCCGCACGCGCCAACGCCGCCCTGCGCGGCGGCGCCGCCGCTACCCGGGAGGACCTGGTGGAAGTCGCGGCCCTGGCGCTGCAGCACCGCCGCGCCGGCGGGCCCCGGTGGACCGCGGAGGACGCCGTGCGGGTGACCGAGCTCATCCACGGCGCCGCCGTGGCGCCCGAGGCGGCCGGCGCCAGCTGAGGGGAGGACGGAATGGCTGCTCATCCGTCCGACGAACGGCTCGCCACGGCCCTGGCCTGTGCCGCGCTGGACCCGGGGCTCCGCCGCATTCTCCTCTTCGACGCCTCGCCCGAGACGCTGCAGCACGCGGCGCGGGCCATGGCCGGGCTGCTCGCGTGGACCGGGGCGCCGCGGGTGCACGTGACCACGCTGGGCGCGGCGGACGACGAGGACGGCCTGTGGGGAAACCCGGCGGTCGAAAGCGGCGCGGGCGAGGTGCGCGTCGCCTGGCGCCCCGGCCGCCTCACGCAGACCGGCGCCGGCGTGGGGATCGTGCTCATTCCCGACCTGGCCTCGCTCAGTCTTCCCGCCACCCGCGCCTGCGTGATGCTGATGGACGCCCCCGTGGCCACCCTGCAGCGCCACGGCGTCGACCTGGAATGGGTCCCGGACCTGTGCTGGATCGCCGCCTGCCCGCGGGGGCAGGTGGGCGAGGTCTCGCCGCATCTGCTGGACCGGTTCGCGCTCCGCCTGCGGTGCGCGCTCCTGGCGAGTGGCAGGGAAGCGCGCACGGAGGAGCTCCTCCGCCGCGCCGGCAGCGGCCGGGACAATGCCCCCGGCCCGGACGAACCGTCGCCGGAACGGGGGACGCTCTTTCCTCCGCGGCGCGTTCCCCCTCCGGTCCCCTTCGAGGTCGCGGCGATGGTGTTCGCATACCCCGAGCTGGCCAGCGCGCCCGGCGAACGTCGCGGCCTGGCGCTGCTGCGCCTGGCGCGGGCACTGGCGCAGCTGGCGGATGCCTACACCGTCTCGGTGCCGCACGTGGAGCACGCGGCCGAGCTCATGGGGCTCCGGGCTCCCCTGCGCCCGCGCGCGGCGGACGCCGGTTCCGGCAAGGTCGACCCGGATTCCACGTCCGGGCCCGCGGAGCGCTCCGGCGCGTCTCCCGCTTCGCGGATCCGGCCGGTGGCGGCGACCGCGTCCGCCGACCCCTCCGTGGCCGCCCCGCGATTGAGCCCCGGCTCGGGCGCGGAGGAAGAAGACGACGAGGTGGTGAATCCCGACGCCGAGCTGCGTCTCGCGGGAACGGAGGTCGTCCTCGAGGCATATCCCGAGGACACCGCCCCGGTGGCCCGCGAGGCCGACTCGCTGCAGCTGCCCCTGCAGGGTGCCCGCACCGCCCGCCCCGCGGACGGCCCCGTGATCGGCACGCGCCGCACGACGGAGCTGCGGGACATCGCGTGGGTGCGCACCATCCTGGAAGCGCTCTGGTTCCGCAAGGTGCGCCCGGTGCCCCCGGCCGGCGGCGCCGTGGTCTGGCTCACCCGGGCGGACCTTCACAGCCACCGCCGCGTTCCCGTTCCCGACCACATGCTGCTGGTCGTGCTGGACTACACCTCGCTCGAGGGGCGCGCATGGGAAGACGCGCTGAAACCTCACGTGCGCTGGGCGTACGTCAAGCGCGCCCGCGTGGGCGTCGTGCAGGTGGGCGCCGAACGCGCCCGCGACCCGCTGCGTGCGGAGCAGGTGGTCGGGCGCAACGTGCTGGCGCCCGACGTGCGCGCGGCCCTGGCCGAGCAGCGCGGCATGGCGACGCCCCTCGCCCATGGGCTGGACTTGGCCGTGCGCTCGCTGCGTCTCGCGCTGCAGCACGGGCGTGGACACGTGCGGAAGGCGCGGCTGGTGGTGTTGACCGACGGGCGGGGGAACGTTCCCCTTTCGGTCAGCCGCGCGGGCGAGCTCTGCGCCGACCAGCCCGTGAACCGCGAGGGGGTGGAGGACGCCCTGGCAGCCGCCCGCGAAGTGGGCGCGCTCAAGCGCCTGGAGAGCTACGTGCTGGATCCCCAGCCCCGTCCCTACACCGACCTCCCCGGGGTGCTGGCCGCGGCCATGGGGGCGGCGGTGCAGAACGTGGCCGTGCGGCACGCGGGAGCATAGGGCCATGGGAGACCTGGTCGACGACGCGATCTCCAGCCGGGAGCCGCTGCCCGCCGCCTCCCCGGCGCCGGCCGGGCTGCACATGCGTGCCGGCTGGACGGGGCCCGGGGAGTTCACCGTGGCGAGCATGAGCGGCGGCGCGGGCTCCACCTACGTGGGCAACGAGCAGCACGTTCACATCGACCTGAGGGACCGGAAGTTCTACTTCGACCTGTGGATCCTCCCGGCGGCCGACGGCGCCTCCACGCCCGGGGCGCGGCCGCGCTTCGCCGATCTGCCGCTGCACCCCGGCGGCCAGTACCGGCTGCGCATCTCCCCCAGCCTCAACCGCTACCACACCTTCGGCGGCACGCCCGACGTCACCTTGGAGCAGAGGGAGGTGACCGTGCGCGCGGAGCTGCGCCTGGAGCTCCAGGCTACGCGCGACGGGTGCGAGTTCGCCTCGCTCACCGAGGGTCAGGTGATCGAGTTCCCCGTGCTGGCCCCGGTGAGCTGGCACCACGACCTGGAGCTGGAGATCCCCGCGGACTATCGCGGGAAGCAGCTGGGCGTCGAGCTCCTGTACCAGGAGAGCGGGGACGGGATGCAGCGCCCGGCCTCGCTGCTGAGCGTGCCGGTGGCCGGCCGCGGCGCCGAGGCGCAGCCTCCGCAAACGCTGCCCCTGCTGATGGCGCCGCCGCGGACCGCGTACCTGCACGTGGAGCGCACCACCGACGGCGGGCTGGAGGTGTTCGGCGGCGGCCGCGACGTGCCGCCGCTGGAGCGGGAGCGCATCCCGATGCTGCGGCTGCGTGACACCTATCCGGACTCGTTCGCGTACCAGGAGCACGTGGTGGCCGGGCTGCACGACTACGTCGTGGGTGAGCGGACGCGGCTGGTGCCATGGCTGCAGCAGCTGGCGAACACGTATGGTGAAGACTGGAGCCTGGTGATCTTCGACCACGCCGACTCGGAGATCCCTTGGGAGATGCTCCGCCTGGACGGGGGCGTGCTGCTGGGAGCCCGGGCGCGGGTGGTGCGCTTCGCCGTGGTGTTCTACCGCACGGGACCGGTGCACCTGCAGTTCGGGGAGCGGGTGTACCGCGGGCGCATCGCCGCCTTCACCGATGACGCACACCGGCCGGTGTCCCGGTGGATGGACCGGCTGGCCGCCGATTCGTGCGGCGACCTGGCCGAGTTCCAGTACGTGCTCTACCGGGAAGGCGCGCCGCCGGTGGCGCTGGCGTACCTGGCGCACGCGGGGGTGCTCCTGTACGGTGACGAGGGTGACGCGCTGCGGTTCCTTCGGTTCCCTGTCTCCCCGCCCGAGCCGACGCGGTTCGACTTCCGCGAAATCGAGGGGGTGTTCCTCGACCGGCCGCTGTTCTTCGTGAACGCGCCGCTGAGCGGGCGCCTCATGCTGGACCAGCGGCGGCCGTGCGGAGTCGCCCGCGCCCTCCTGATGCAGCTGGCGGGAGCGCACATCGGCACGCTGGGGCCGGTGCCGCCCGAGTTCGCGGCGGAAGTGGTCGAAGAGCTGCTGGACGCCGCGGCGTCGGAGGGCGGAGTGACGGTGGCTGAGTGGCTGCGCCGGATGCGAGCGCGCGCGGCCGAGCGCGTACGGAAGGCCGCCGGGCACGAGGAGCGCACGGCAGCCCTGCAACGCCGGCTGTACGCCTTCGCGTATGTGTACTACGGAAGCCCCGATGCGCGGCTGCAACTCACCCGTGAGCAGGAGAGCTGAGATGACCCAGGCGGCCGCGGCGGAAGTGGGAATCGAGCCCATCCTGGGCTACCCGAGCCAAGCCGAGACCGGAAAGCGCTACCTGTTCACCGTGGACCTGCGGCCGCTGGACGTCTACGACAACTGGCCGTACCCCACGGAGGAGTGCATCGTCCACTGCATCGTGGACGGGGCGCCGCTCTTCACCTGCCAGCCGCTCGGCGACCCCGCGGTCGTGGTGCACCGCTTCGGGGGGAGCTACGGCCCCGCGCGCTTCCTGCTGACGGCCGAGTCGCTGCCGCGCAGCGGAACGATCCGGGTCACGCTGGTCAACCGGCAGGGGATGCCGCTCACGGTGCTGGAGACGCCGACCATCGAGGTGCGCACGTCGCGGATATCCATGCCCCCCGTGCCGTTCCTCGGGCCGGCGGAGCCCGTGCCGGAGCTGCTGGGAGCCACGCCCGTGCCGGGGGGCACGACTTTCCGCGTCTGGGCCCCCAACGCGGAGTCGGTGCACGTGGCGGGCACCTTCAACGACTGGTCGCGGTCGGCCCACCCGCTGCGCCCCGACGCGGACGGGTGCTGGGGGGCGGAGGTGCCGGGCGCACGGGCGGGGGACGAGTACAAGTACGTGGTACGCAGGGAGGGCCGGGATCTCTGGAAGATCGATCCCCGTGCCCGCCGGGTGACCTACTCCGCCGGGAACGCCGTGGTGGAGGCGGATACGTTCGACTGGGGCGACGACAGGAGTCCCGCGGGGTCCAGGCGGGGGCTGGTGCTGTACGAGGTGCATCCGGCGACCTTCAGCCCCGCGCACACCGGCGTCCCCGGTACGCTGGACGACGTGGCCGAGCGCCTGCCCTACCTGCGCGATCTGGGGATCACCGCCCTGCAGCTCATGCCGGTGATGAGCTTCCCACACGCCTTCTCCTGGGGCTACAACCCGTCCAACCCCTTCGCGGTGGCGGAGGTCTACGGCGGGCCCGACGCCCTCCGGCGGCTGGTGAAGGACGCTCACCGCGAGCAGATCGCGGTCATCGCGACGGGCGTGTACGACCACTTCGGTCCCGGAGACCTGGAGCACAGCCTCTGGCAGTTCGACGGCTGGAGCGCGAACGGCGGCGGCGGCATCTACTTCTACAACGATACCCGGGCCGACACGCCCTGGGGGCGCACGCGCCCGGACTACTCGCGCCCCGAGGTGCGCCGTTTCATCACCGACAACGTGCTGATGTGGCTCCAGGAGTATCGCCTGGACGGCGTACACTGGTCGTCGACCCACTTCATCCGCGAGATGCGGGGCGCCGCGGGGAAGAGCCGCGACCACCTCCCGGACGGCTGGGTGCTCATGCGCGAGGTGAACGCCGCCGTCCGGGGGCGCTTCCCGCGCGCGGTCCGCAGCGCCGAGGACGTGGGGTACGCCCCCATCACCCAGGTGCCCGACAACGGCGGCGCCGGCTTCGAGATGCAGTGGGACGAGGAGTTCGCCCGCGCGGTGCGTGGCGTCCTGTCGCCCCAGTACGACACGGCCCGCGACATGTATGCGCTGCGGAGGGCCATCGAGCCGCCGCCGGGGATCGCGCCGTTCGCGCGGGTGGTGTATACCGAGTCGCACGACATGGTGGCGAATGGCCGCTCGCGCGTTCCCGAAGAGATCTGGCCGGGCAACGCGGCGAGCTGGTACTCACGCAAGCGCTCCACGCTGGGCGCGGGGCTCGTGTTCACCGCCCCCGGCATTCCGATGATCTTCCAGGGGCAGGAGCTGCTCTCGGATGGATGGTTCGTCGACAGCGCGCCCGTGCGCTGGGAGCTGCTGGAGGCGCACCCGGGCATCCACCTGCTGTACCGCGATCTCATCCGGCTGCGGCGCAACGAGGGGGGAACGACCCGCGGCTTGAGGGGGAGCGAGGTCCGTGTCCACCACGTGAACGACTACGACAAGGTGATTGCGTTCCATCGCTGGCACCGGGGCGGTCCGCTGGACGATGTCGTGGTGGTGGTCAACTGCGGGTACCTGCCCTGGGACGACTACGTGGTCGGGCTGCCGCGGGCGGGTACCTGGCGCGTGCGGCTGAACAGCGACTGGTCGGGATACGGCAGCGACTACGGAGACCACCCGACCTACGACGTGGTCGCGGCGCCGTCACCTCGCGACGGATACGACTTCCAGGCACCGCTCAGCATCGGTCCGTATACCATCCTGATCCTTTCCCAGGACGAGTGAGCGCGACCGTGTGGCACCGACGCGATGCCCCGGCTGCGGATGTGGCCGGGGCATTGGTGTTTTCGGCCTTCGGCTACGCTCACGCCCAGGGGCGCGGCTCGTCGGGCGCGGCGCCGAGGGCGTGGGCGACGGTTTCGACCCAGCGGGCGAGGGCGGCGGGGTCGGGTGGGAGCTGTGTGAACTGGGTGTGCACCGAAGCGAGCCCCGCCGTGTCGATCAGGCGCTTCTCGTTGAGCACCCAGAGTCCTCGTTCGCATGCACGCGCGTGGGCCTCTTCGAGCACGGCCTTCGCGGCCTGGCCGGCGGCCGCGACGACGTTGCCGCGCCGCGCGTGCATCCGCGCATAGTCCAGGCTCAGCGCGCGGCGGAAGCGCCAGTGCGGCGGCGCCGCGGCGGCCAGCCCGGGCGGGAACCGGTCGACGCGTGGGAGGCTGCCGCGGAGGAGCCGGCAGGTCGCGAGCTCGGCCGCCAGGCTGTAGGTGGAGATGCCGGCCAGGTAGCCCAGCAGCAGGTCCACCTCGAACTCCCCTTTCGTGGCGCGCCGGGTCCACGCCTCCACCACGTCCAGGTCGCGCAGGAGGACGTCCACCTTCACGCCGCCGCACCGCAGCCACGCGCCGCCGTTCATCACCCGTCCCCACGACCCCGGCGGGTACACGGTCCCGCGCCGCTCCAGCGCACCCAGCTCGATGGAGCCGCGATAGTACAGGCCCAGGTCCCAATCGCTCGCCGCGTCCGCGCCGCCCTCCGCGCGGGAGCCGCCGAGCACCACGGCCACCGCGCCCGGCATCGCCGCCAGCTCGTCCGCCAGCTCGGCCACGGCTGGCGGCAGGTCGTCCGTTCGTCGTTCTCGGGTCAAGGCTCTCGTTCCCGTTGCCAGTACCAGGGTTATCGCCGCGGCACGGTAGGGACGCCGTCGGATGCACGCAATAAAAGCGTCTCGCGCAGAGACGCAGAGCCACAGAGACACACGTTGCGAAGCGGCATCCGGCGCGGCAGTGTACGGCGAGGGAAGATGATCCAGTGCTGATGATCGGAGCATGAGATGAACGCACCCTCCTCCGCGCCCCGCCGGGCCGGTCTCCTCTGCACCTTCGCGCTCGCCCTTGCCGCGGCGGTGCCCCTCGCGGCGCAGCAGGTCATCCCCGGCCTCGATGCGGCCGGGATGGACCGCTCCGTCCGCCCGGGCGACGACTTCTACCGCTACGCCAACGGGGCGTGGGAGCGGCAGACCACGATCCCCGCGGACCGGGGCTCCGTCAGCGGGTTCGCCATCGCGGCGCGGCGCGTGGACGAGCAGGTCAGCGCGCTGGTGCAGGGGGCCGTGGCGGCGAGGGCGCCGGCGGGCTCCGACCTCCGCCGGATCGGCGACTTCTACACCGCCTTCCTGGACACCGCGGCCATCGCGGCACGCGGGATGGAGCCGCTGCGGCCGCTCCTGGCGCGGATCGAGGCCATCGGCGACCGGCGGGCACTCGCCCGCTACATCGGCGAGACGCTGCGCGCGGACGTGGACGTCATCAACGAAGGCGACCTCTTCACCGACAACGTCTTCGGCCTCTGGGTGGACCAGGACTTCAACCAGCCCACCCGGAACTCCGCCGCGCTCCTGCAGGGCGGGCTCACCCTGCCGGACCGGAGCTACTACCTGGACCCGTCGCCGAAGATGGCGGAGATCCGCGACGCCTACCGGGCCCACGTGGCGCGGATGCTGGCGCTCGCCGGCGTCCCCGGCGCGGCGGAGAAGGCGGACTCGATCGTCGCGCTGGAGACGCGCATCGCCCGGGTGCACGCCACGCGCGAGGACACGTGGGACGTGGTGAAGGGGAACAACCACTGGGCGCGCGCCGAGCTCGCGGCCCGGGCGCCCGGGCTGGACTGGGACGCGTTCCTCTCCGCGGCGGGGCTGGCCGGGCTGGACTCCATCGTGGCCTGGCACCCCGGGGCGATCCGGGGGATCTCGGCGCTGGTGGCGAGCGAGCCGCTGGAGTCATGGAAGGCGCTCCTGGCCTACCACGCCATCGAGCACCGGGCCGCCGTGCTCCCGCCCGCCCTGGACCGGGAGGCGTTCGAGTTCTTCGGGAAGACGCTGAGCGGCGTGCAGGCGCGCTCCGGCCGCGTCCCGCGCGCGGTGCAGGCCACCAGCGCCGCCCTCGGCTTCGCGGTGGGGCGGGAGTACGTGCAGCGCTGGTTCCCCGCCAGCGCGAAGGAGCGCGCGCGGGCGATGGTGGCGGGGATCATCCAGGCGTTCGACCGGCGCATCGACGCGCTCGACTGGATGGCGCCGGCCACGAAGGCCGAGGCCAAGGCGAAGCTGCGGACGATCCGCGTCAGCGTGGGGTACCCGGACCGCTGGCCGAGCTACGACGGCCTCGACCTCCGCGCGGACGACGCCTACGGCAACGCGGAACGGCTGGAGCGCTTCGAGTACCGGCGGGCGCTGGAGAAGCTGCGCAGCCCCGTGGACCGCGACGAGTGGACCGTGACGCCGCAGCAGGTGAACGCGTTCAATCTCCCCGCGATGAACGCGCTCAACTTCCCCGCGGCCATCCTGCAGCCCCCGTTCTTCGACCCGGCCCGCCCCGACGCCATGAACTACGCCGCCATCGGCGCGGTCATCGGCCATGAGGTCAGCCACAGCTTCGACACCGTCGGCTCGGCCTTCGACAGCCAGGGCCGGCTGCGCAACTGGTGGACGCCGGAGGATTCCGCCCACTTCAGCGCCGCGACCACCCGTCTCGCCCGGCAGTACGACGCCTATCGCCCGCTCCCGGAGCTGGCGGTCAACGGCACCCTCACCCTGGCCGAGAACATCGCCGACCTGGCGGGGCTGACCGCGGCGTACGATTCCTGGCGGGCCTCCCTGGGTGGCCGCGAGGCGCCGGTGGTGGGCGGGCTCACGGGCGACCAGCAGTTCTTCCTGAGCTTCGCCCAGACCTGGCGCGCCCGGTACCGCGAGCCCCTGCTCCGCCAGATCCTCCTCACCGACGGCCACTCCCCCGCCGCCTTCCGCGCCCTCACCGTCCGCAACCTGGACCCCTGGTACGCCGCGTTCGCGGTGCGGCCGGGCGAGGCCCTCTACCTCGCGCCGGCCGACCGGGTGCGGATCTGGTAGGACCCATCGCCGAGCGCACGCGCTTCCGCGGCTTCCGCGTCCCCCGGGATCTCCCCTGCCGCCGACGTGCGGCGTGACGCACTCGCACTCCCATCCACGACAGCGAGAACACGAGCATGCCACTCAACGCGGTCATCGACCTCTCCCACTTCCAGGACGTCACCAGCTGGGCCGCGGTGAAGGCGGACGGCATCGTGGGGGTGATCAACAAGTGCACGCAGGGGACCGGGTTCGTGGACCCCACCTACGGCGAGAGACAGCAGGCGGCCAAGGCGGCCGGGCTGCTGTGGGGCGCCTACCACTTCGGCGAGGGCGGCGACGGCACGCAGCAGGCGCAGTACTTCCTTCAGCACGCCACGCCCGCGGCGGGCGACCTGCTGGTGCTCGACTACGAGCAGAACACCCAGGGCCCCAGCATGACGCTGGCCGAGGCCGAGCAGTTCGTCTCCTGCGTCCACGGGCAGACCGGGAGATGGCCGGTGCTGTACGGCGGGTCGTACCTGATCGAGCAGCTGAACGGCGCCCCGAACGCCACGCTCTCGAGCTGCCCGCTCTGGCTCGCGGCGTACGACGCCAACCCGTCGCTCCCGCCCGGCTGGCCGAGCTGGACGCTGTGGCAGTACACCGACGGACAGCACGGGAGCGGCCCCTACTCGGTGAACGGCGTGGGCACCTGCGACCGCGACCAGTTCAACGGCGACCTGGCCCAACTCCAGCAGTTCTGGGGGTGACGCGGAGGAGTGACCGGGGTCGCAACTATGACGAGGACGCCGTGAACGGCAGCGGAGGCACGAGCAGGGCCGGAAGCAGGAACCGGAGCGGATCGGGCTCGACGCGGGGCTGATCCGGCACCTGAGTTCGGAAGAGCTCCACGGCGACGCGCCGGCCGACCGGGTGCGGATCTGGCAGGAGGCTCGGCTCCCGCGCTCCAGGTAGAGCGCGGGAGGTCGTCACCAGGCTACAGGTAGCAGCTGCACCCGCCCGCGCCGTTGCAGAACCCGCCGATGAACCCCGCCGCGCGGCAGACCCGCGCGCAGAGGTTGTCGTTGCAGGGTCCTACGCCGTCGCACGTGTCGGGCCGCACCGGCACCTGCACGGTCCCGAATCCGAGTGCGGCGGTGACTACCGCCGCGCACGCTACCCGCCTCGCCCATCTCATCATCGTCCACCTCCTGCCGGGTTTTGCCGCCGTCCCCACGCCGCGCGGGATTGCCGCGGCAGCGGATGGCGGCGTGATCCCAAATCGCGTGCCAGGTCGGAAATTACGCTGATTCAGGGTATCACCACGCCGCATTGGCGCGGAGCCTCCATTGGTTTCGCGCAGATGAGGCCACACGAGAAAGCTGATCGTCTCCCCCGCGTCAGACAAATGACTGTGCATTCCGAACACCGGCACAGAATCCTCACACGGAGTCAACGGAGCCAACGGAGAACGACTCCGCTGACTCCGTTGACTCCGTGTGAGTCCATTCTGTTGATTGGAACGCACATCCAATCAGTCGAACGGTATCAGTCGCTCAGGATGATGCCGTCTCCGAGCAGGATGCCGCCCGCGCGAATGGTGGTCTCGACGTGCATGGAAGTACTCCCGCGAAGTGAGGTGAGGGATGCCGTGACCGCGTACAGCCGCGGCCGTCTGGCGCGACAAGAATCCCTACTCGACGGGGCAGCCGGCGGTTACCGCCGTGGTACGGAGCCGCGGGAAAGCGGGAGGAGTGTCGAAAAAGGGGGCCGTGTCGATTTCCGCGATCCTCGTTCGTCGCCTGGGTGAAGCAGCCACGACGACCCTGACCTGAGAGGCCCACATGAGAAAGCTGATCGTCTCCGAGTTCGTGACCCTGGACGGCGTGATGCAGGCGCCCGGCGGCAAGGACGAGGACCGGGACGGAGGATTCGAGCACGGCGGCTGGACGCTCCCCTTCTGGCACGACGACATCGGCAAGACCTTCTTCGAGCTGATGCAGGAGTGCGACGCGCTGCTCCTGGGGCGGCGCACCTACGTCACCCACGCGGAGGCGTTCGAGCCGATGCCGGTGGGCGACCCCTTCGGCGACATGATGAACGCGCCGAAGAAGTACGTCGTCTCGAAGACGCTGCGGCAGCCCATCTGGCGCGACACCACCATCATCCGCGACGACGTGATCGAGTCGGTGCGCGCGCTGAAGGAGCAGCCCGGCAAGAACATCCTGACGGACGGCAGCAGCCAGCTCGTGCACGCCCTGGTCGAGCACGGCCTGGTGGACGAGCTGCACCTGCTCGTGTACCCGATCACCCTCGGCGGGGGCAAGCGGGTGCTCCCCGACGGCGTGCACGCGGAGTTCGAGCTGAAGTCCGTGACGCCGTACCCGAGCGGCGTGGTCGGGCTGCACTACGCGCTGCGGCGGTAGCGATAGGGCGCCGCGTCGGCGGGGTGGTGGTACGAGGGTGCAGGAGTTGGGATTTGGGAATAGGCGAGTGAATTGGCGAGTGAACTCGCCGCTACAACGGCACACAGTCCGCCTTCGCGGACACCAGGAACGCACGGAGGCGCGGGGAGATGGCATCTCTCCGCGCCTCCACCTGTTCAGCGCACCCGTGGCGCCGCCGCAGGTGCGATTTTCCAGGTACGGGGCCGACAGATCTATGCTGCGTCACCCGCATCCTCTTTGGACGATCATGGGAAAACCGAGAGTCCTGTTCTTCGCCGCGGATCCCCTGGCTGTCCTGCCGAACGGGCGCACGCCCGCGCTGCAGCTCGGTCAAGACGTGCGGGAGGTCCGGGAACGGGTGGAGGCTGCCGGGCACGCATCCGTGCTGGAGCTCGACTGGCGGCTGGCCGCGCGCACCGACGACCTGGTCAGCGCGCTGCGCCAGACCCGACCGACGGTGGTGCACTTCAGCGGGCACGGCGGAAATGATGGACTGGTGCTGACGGCCACGGGCGGGCACGGCGCACAGCTCGTCTCCCCGGAGGCACTCACGCGAATCTTCCAGGTTTTTCCGCATTCGGTCCGCCTCGTCGTGCTCAGCGCCTGCTGCTCTCAGGCGCAGGCGGAGGCGATTTGCCAGGTCGTGGAGTGCGCCATCGGCACCTCGGGCCAGATCGCGGACGCAGATGCGATCCGGTTCAACGCCGCGTTCTACGCCGCGATCGCATCCGGTGAGTCCGTGCAGGCGGCGTTCGACCAGGCGAGCGCACAGATCGGGCTGGCCCCGCGTCTGGCGCTGTTCTCCCGCAAGGGCGTCGACCCCGGACGAGTCTTCGTGGTGCCGCGGTTCCGCCGCCTCAAGCGGATTGCGGCGGCCACCGCGCTCGTGTTCCTGTTCGCCACGTTGATCGCGAGCTGGCCGCCCCCTCCTCCCACGCCGCCGCACCACCTGCGGGGCGTGCAGCTCGGGGACTGTGAGACTCCCGGGACGCGGCGGGTGATGGAGGAGCCGGGGCCCGCCGCCGGTGCCGCAACCTCCGGCGCATCGTCGGAGGCGGCGACAGACCTGGCTGAGGCGAAGGCGCTCTGCGGGGCAGAAAACTACGAGGCTGCGTTCCCCCTCCTCAAACGGGCCGCGGACGCGGGGAGTCTCGAGGCGGCGGGACTCGTGGGAATCGCCTACCTGACCGGAGAGGGCACCCCTCCGGAGCCCGAGCACGGGGCCGAGCTGCTGCGCGACGCCGCGGGGAAGGGCGACCTGCGCAGCATGAGGGCGCTGGCCGCCGCCTACCAGAACGGGTATGGAGTGAAGAGGCGCGATCTACACTGGGCCAAGTTCTGGCTCCGGAAGGCGGCCGTCGAGGGAGGTGACGCGGAGGCGATGCGAAGGCTGGGGGTGATCTACCGCGACGCGCACAGCGACTCAGCCCGTTACTGGCTCCCCAGAGCCGTCGCGGCCGGGTCCCTGGACGCCAGGGTGGACCTGGGGTTCATGTACGCGCTCGGCATCATGGTGCCACGGGATACGGCCGAGGCGAGCCGTCTCTATCGATCGGCCGCGGAGGCCGGCTCGGCGCGAGGGAGGTTCGCACTCGGAACGGCGTACCAGACGGGGTTCGGGGTGCGCCAGGACCACGTCCTGGCGCACCGCTGGTACCGCAGGGCCGCGTGCGCCGGGTCCGCCGATGCCATGAACGCGATCGGAGTCGAGTACCTGCAGGGTCTCGGCGTGGCCGCCGACCGCGATGAGGCGATCCGCTGGTTCCGTCTTGCCGCAGCCGAGGGCTCGGAGGTCGCGGCGGGGAACCTCCGTGCGCTCAGGGCGGCGGGCCGCCCACGCCGGTGGAAAGGTCCCGTGGCACGGGTGCTCGCGTGGCTGAGCCTCTCCGGGTCCCAGCCGCGCCTCGCCTGCGCGTCGCCTCCCACGCACCCCGGTACGGCAAACGCCGCCCCCGTGGCAGAGCGGCGGCTCGGTCTCGCGTACGCTCAGGGCGCGGCGTCGCCGTCCGACTCGCGGGTCATCTCGATCATCGTGCGCCGGAAGCCGGCGCGGGCGAAGAGGCGCTGCGCGGGCTCGTTGCGCTCGGCCGTCGAGAGCACCACGCGGGGGGCGCCGCGGGCCTTCAGCGCCGCCAGGGTGGCGTCGAGCAGCATCCGGCCGACGCCGTGGCCGCGCTCGGCGGGATCGACCACGATGTCGTAGAGCGCGCCGGCGGGGCCGCGCAGCGCCATGTAGTCGTGCCCCTCCATCCCCGCGAAGGTGTAGCCCAGCACCTCGCCGCCCCGGTCGGCGACCAGGATGATCACGTTCGGCTTCTCGAGCTGGGTGCCCAGGAACCAGCCGTAAAGCTCCTCGGTGTCCGGCGCGGGCGCGATGAAGCGCAGCGCGTCGAACTCGTAGTGCGTCCGGACGAGGTGCGCGCCGAGCCGGCCCAGCGCCGGGAGGTCCGCGGCCGTCGCGGGGCGGATGGCGACGGCCGGAGGGGTGGATGCAGGCATGTGTGTGTCTCAGGGCTTCTACGGACTCGTCTCACACAGAGACGCAGGAGGACACGGTAGCGAATCACCGCCGGCGCCGGCCGCGCGCCTTCGCATCGTTGCGGGGTGGCGGCGGCGCTTCGCCCCTGGACCCGCCGGCCCGCATCGCCTGGAAGGTGAGATAGGTGACGGTGTCCCACGCGTTGTGGATCCCGATGCAGACCAGGAGCAGCGTGGCCGCGGCAACCACGAAGAGCGGCCCCTCCGCGCCGCGGTGGAGGAGCACGGCCGCCACCATGATGGCGGCGTACGCGGCCGACGGCAGCACGATGTGCCACAGCCAGTCCTCGAACACCGGCTTGTAGATGCGAATCCTGAGCGCCCGCCGCAGCACGATCGCGGAGTACACGAGCGCGGCCCCGCCGAAGACGACGAGCGCCGCGCGCAGCCCCCGGTACCCCTGCCACGGCGCGCACAGCACCGCGGACACCACCAGCGCGAGCGCGAAGTGCACCACGGTGGGCGTTCCGAACGCCGCGGTGCCGCTCTCCGGGTCGCCGTTCGCGAGGGCGCCGTAGGTGTCGGACGCCATCAGTGTCTGGACGATGAACTGCAGCCCCGTCAGCGCGGCGGCCGCCGTGCCGGTGATCAGGTAGAAGTCGCCCCAGCCGGTGAGCGTGGCGTGAATCGTTGCGTCCATCAGGTCTCCCGGTTGATTCCTGGCGCGGCGCTCAGGCGGTCGCTGGCTCGACGCGGTAGCGAAGCCAGAGGACGTCGTCCTCGCGCCGCTCCACCTGCTCCAGCGCGAGCCGGCACGGTGCGGCGTCGTCGCCGTCGAGGTCGAAGAGCGCGGGCATCCCGATCCGTCCGTCCGCCACCGGCGCGACGAGCAGGCTCACCTCGTCGATCAGCCCCGCGCGCAGCATCCCGCCGTTGATCCGCCCGCCGCCCTCCAGCATCAGCGTGCGCACGCCGAAGCGCGCGCCGATCTTCTCCAGCGCGAGCGGCAGGTCCACGTCGGGCGCGCCGGCGAGGAGGTACGATACGCCCCGCTCCCGCAGGAACGCGAGGTACTCGTCCGACACGCGCTCCGAGAGGACCGCGACCACGTGGTCGCCGTCGATGTCGTTCGCTTCCCAGGCGAGCCGGCCGCTCGCGTCGATGGCGAAGGCGAAGGATTCATGTTCGCCCGGCGCAACGAAGTCCTCGCGCGGCGCGCCTCCCGCGTGCTCGCGCGCGACCTCGGCGTCGGAGCGCACGCGGCCGGCGAACGGCTCCATGGTCACGCGGCCGCAGATCCACCCGTCGGGCTCGTAGCTCGCGTGTACCCGCTCGTACTCCCGCCGCCCCTCGGCCGTGAGCGGCCAGCGATCTACGACGATGCGGCCGTCGACCGACGCCAGCATGTGGCAGACGACGCGCGGGCGCCGCGAGGCGGATGGCATCTCCATGCTCTTCATCGAAATCGTCAGTCTTTCCGGATCGAGTATCAGCTCCGCTGCTGCCCGCGCCACTCGAAGCGGTACGCCACCTCGGGGCCGCCGTCCCCTTCGTAGGCGAGCTGCGCCATCAGCAGCGCGAAGGGCTCGGTGTAGCGGGCGATCCGCAGGGGGCCCGCATCGACGGGATCGAAGCCCACATCGCGGATCAGCCCGGCGGCGGCTTCGTTCGCGTCCCGGTCGTCGCCGCAGTACACCAGGCTGGGCCGGGCCGCCTCGCCACGCGCGGCGAACACGCCGAACAGCACCTCGCTGGGGACGGTGTTGAAGGCGCACACCACGCGCGCCGCGGGGATCTTCTTCGCCAACTCCTCCGCGCCCGAGGAGGTGTGTGCGACCACGAGCGCCGTGTCGTCCGCGTTCATCGGCAGTGAGCAGGTGACGACGACCTTGCCCGCCAGCTCTCCCGCCTGCTCCAGCACGTCATCCACGCGCGACCAGTGCACGGCGAGCAGGAGCAGGTCCGCGCCATCCGCGGCCTGGGCGGGGGTGCCCGCGCGTGCGTAGCCGCCGGCGTCACGCGCCAGCCGCTCCAGCTTGTCCCGGCTGCGCGCGTAGCTGAACGTCACCTCGTGGCCGGCCCGGGCGAAGATCGTCCCGAGCTTCCCCCCCATCAGTCCCGAACCGAGGATGCCGATACGCATCCGTCACCTCCGTCGTTTTACTCCAGGATCTGCCTCCGCCCGGCCTTCGCGGACGGTGCGGCGCACGCTTTCGGTCTTCCCCACGTCATGATACCCCCTGAAGACGTCATCCTGAGGGAGCCGCCGCGCCGGATTGGCGTCGTCGAGGAAGCCTGGCGGCGACCGAGGGATCTATGATATGACTTCGTCGGCGACACCGCCGGATCTGTCGCATCCGCGGCGATAGATCCTTCGGACTGCCGGATGCTTCGCGCGCCCGGGTTCTGCGCGGCCGTCCTCAGGATGACGTCTTTAGCATGGTCGATTCTGAGAGGCGTATAATGTCGCGCGCAGGACTCACGGGCGAGTCGAACATCACGTTTGGTGTATGCCTTGACAAGTATATAACTGATATAGCATATTGCTCTCATGACGACCGCCTTGTTCGAGATCCTCGCCGAGCCGACCCGCCGCCGCGTGCTCGACCTGCTGAGAGAGCAGGAGCGCACCGTGGGCGAGCTCGTGGACGCGCTCGGGATGAGCCAGCCCGCCGTGTCGAAGCACCTGCGCGTGCTGCGCGAGGCCGGGCTCGTCGAGGCGCGCGTCGACGCGCAGCGCCGCATCTACAGGCTGCGCCCCGAGCCGCTCGCCGACGTGGACGCGTGGCTCGAGCCGTACCGGAAGTTCTGGCGCGGCAAGCTCGCCTCGCTCCAGCAGCACCTCGCCAGCGAGGCCGACCCTTCACCGGAGAGCGCACCATGACGACGACCATCCCCACCCGCACCAGCGACCGCATCGAAGAGCAGGTCGTGCTGGCCGCCCCCCGCGCCCGCGTCTGGCGGGCGCTGACGAACGCCGACGAGCTGGGCGCGTGGTTCGGCGTCGACCTCGCCGGGGCCACGATCGCCCCCGGCGCCCAGGTGAGGGGCAACATCACCAGTCCCGGCTACGAGCACGTCGTCTTCGACGCGGTGATCGAGGAGATGGTCCCCGAGCGGCGCTTCGCCTGGCGCTGGCACCCGCACGCGATCGACCCGGCCGTCGACTACGCCGCGGAGCCGCGCACCCTCGTCGCGTTCACGCTGGAGGACGCGCCCGACGGCGGCACGCTGCTGCGCGTGGAGGAATCGGGCTTCGACGCGCTCCCCGCCGCGCGGCGCGAGTCGGCGTTCCTCGGCAACAGCGGCGGCTGGCGGGCGCAGCTGCAGAAGCGGCTCCCGGCCTACCTGGCGTCCGCCTGAGGCACTGCGCGCTGACGCGGCCGCGAGTCGCGTCAGCGCGCATCTACGAGGTCGCTGTTCCGCCGTCGCCGGTCAGCGGTCGATCATCCGCTGCGAGGACTCGGAGTAGCGGGCGCCCTGCACGGCGATCTGGGATGCGGCGCTCTCGATCTCGCGGAGGTCCTCCGGCGTGAGCTCGATGGCGGCGGCGCCGAGGTTCTCCTCCAGGCGGTGCAGCCTGGTGGTGCCGGGGATCGGCACGATCCACGGCTTCCGCGCGAGGAGCCAGGCGAGCGCGATCTGCGCCGGCGTCGCCTGCTTCTCCGCCGCGATCCTCCCCAGCAAGTCCACCACCGCCTGGTTCGCCTTCCGGTTCTCCGGCGAGAAGCGGGGGACGGTGTTGCGGAAGTCGGCGCTGTCGAAGCGCGTGGTCTCGTCGATCTTCCCCGTCAGGAAGCCCTTCCCCAGCGGGGAGAAGGGGACGAAGCCGATCCCGAGCTCCTCGAGCGCCGGCAGGATCTCCGCCTCGGGCTCCCGCCACCAGAGCGAGTACTCGCTCTGCAGCGCGGCGACCGGCTGCACCGCGTGCGCACGCCGGATCGTCCGCACCCCCGCCTCGGAGAGGCCGAAGTGCTTCACCTTCCCCTCCTGGATCAGCTCCTTCACCGTCCCCGCCACCTCCTCGATGGGCACCTCCGGATCGACGCGGTGCTGGTAGAGCAGGTCGATGCGATCGGTCCCCAGGCGCTTCAGCATCCCCTCCGTCGCGACCCGGATGTGCTCGGGACGGCTGTTCAGGCCGCCGCGGTGCTCCCCCGTCACCGGGTCGACGTCCCAGCCGAACTTGGTGGCGATCACCACCTGGTCACGGAAGGGCGCCAGGGCTTCGCCCACCAGCTCCTCGTTGGCGAAGGGGCCGTAGACCTCGGCGGTGTCGAAGAAGGTGACGCCGCGCTCCACGGCCGCCCGGATCAGCGCGATCCCATCCCGCCTGTCGACCGCCGGCCCGAACCCGAAGCTCAGGCCCATGCAGCCCAGCCCGAGGGCCGAGACTTCGAGATTGCCGTTGCCCAGCGTGCGCTTCTGCATCGTCCTCTCCCCTGTAATCAATCCTTCATGCCGTCCGTCGAAGCAGGCAAGCTAACGGGGGATGGTCCGCGGATAAACTTCACGGCGCTTATCAGGCTGATAACTGTCGGTTGACAATGGAGATAGCCCGACGGTCGCCGGGCGAGGACGACTGGGGTCGGCAGCAGGACGGCGCGCGGGCGGTAGGGTGGAAGCGGCGCCGCGTGTTTCACAGCTGAAGGACCCTGGCCGCGGTACGCCTTCCATAATCCGGCACGAGGGTTGTCTCAGATGCGCCCTGCTTCCCGCCTCACCGCACTCCTCCTCTGCGCCGCCGCCGTCGCCTGCAGCGACGCCCCACTGGACACCCCGGGTGCCGGTCCGGCACCCACGCTCGCGAACCCGAACGTCGCCGTGGCCGTCACCGCCGGAGCGCCGGTGAGCTACGACGCGTGCAAGGGGGGGACGGCGTTCACCGGCGCGGGCGGCGCCGGGCTGCAGTACCGCATCACCTTCGAGGGCGCCGCCAACGGCCTCTCCGCGTCGGGGTCCACCATCGTGGGCCAGCCGCTGGCGCCGGGGGTGACCTGGGCGACGATCACCGCCACCGACGCGCTCGGGCGCACGGCGAGCGACCGCTTCGCCGTGGTCGCGTTCGCGTCCGGGCTCGCGGCGCCGGCGCTCCCGGCGACGCCGTTCCGCTACGCCGACGACGCCGTCCCGCTGCCGGCGCACTTCCGCGCGGCCGGCCCCGGCGGGTCGGTGGTATCGACCGACAACACCCCGGCGGACAACCCGATCACCGACGCGGGCGCCGCGCTCGGCCGCGTGCTCTTCTACGACCGGCGCCTCTCGGCGAGCGACGGGCTCTCGTGCGCGGGGTGCCACAACCAGTCCCTCGCCTTCTCCGACACGCCGCAGCGCAGCGTCGGCTTCGCGGGCGGGCTCACGGCGCGGCACGCGCCGGCGCTGGTGAACGCGCGCTTCTACCGCCACGGCCGCTTCTTCTGGGACGAGCGCGCGGCGACGCTCGAAGACCAGGTGCTCCGGCCCATCCAGGACGGCACGGAGATGGGGATGACGCTGGACAACCTGGTGGCGAAGATCGAGGCGACGCCCTACTACCCGCAGCTCTTCGCGGCCGCCTTCGGGTCGCCGTCGGTCAGCAGCGACCGGGTGTCGCGGGCGCTCGCCCAGTACGTGCGCTCGCTGGTGTCCGCCGACTCGCGCTACGACCGCGCCTTCGCCGCCGCGGGCCCGCCCAACTTCGCCGCGGTCTTCACCGCGCAGGAGCTCGAGGGCGAGCGGATCTTCCGCACGTCCGGCTGCGGGGGGTGCCACACCACCGTCGCGCAGGTGATCGACTCCGTGCACAACATCGGGCTCGACGCCGTGAGCGCCGACACGGGCGCCGGCCGCGGCGCCTTCAAGCCGCCGTCGCTGCGCAACGTGGCGGTGCGCCCGCGCTTCATGCACGACGGGCGCTTCACCTCGCTCGCGGACGTGGTCGCGTTCTACGACGCCGGCGTGCAGCCGAACCCCAATCTCGACCGGCGGCTGCGGAACCCCGACGGCACGCCCCGGCGGCTGAACCTCACGGCGGCGCAGCGGGCATCGCTGGTCGCTTTCCTGAACACGCTCACCGACTCGACGTTCCTCGCCGCGCCGCGCTTCGCCAACCCGTTCGCGTCGCCGCCAAAGTAGCAAACGCGTCTCATGCCACGTTGCAGAGCTTCGATCGGGAGCATGTTCTCTAAACGAAATGTCTCACACGGAGTCAACGGAGTCAGCGGAGTCGTTCTCCGTTGACTCCGTTGACTCCGTGTGAGCTCGTCCGTTGAAGCCGGGGAACCAGAACGATCCTCGGCAACGTGGTATCACGCAGAGACGCAGAGTCACGGACCGGTGATTGCACGGCTTGCCGTCGTCAGCGGCGATCGATTCGGCGGTCCTTCACGGTGAGGATGGATGGCGAGCGGACGGGTGGGGCGGCGACAACGACAACTTCCCGTGCCCCGGGAGCGGCGGCTGAGATGGGGCGACGCGAGCCTCACCGCGCTGCTCGCGGCGCAGTGCCTGACGACCTTCGTCGCCATCCCGATCGCCGCCTCGAACGCGCGTGGGCGTTCGCTGCTGGACCTCTCGCACCTGGTGTTCGCGGCGGTCTGCGCCGTCGCGCTCACCCGGAACCACCTGGTGCGTGGAGCGCTGCTCCTCGGCCTGGCGGCGTTCGCGATCGGGCCGCCGGGGCTGGACCGCCTCGGCGCGTCGCTGGGCACGGAGACGCCGCACGAGATGATCGCGGTGGTGGCGTTCAGCTTCAACCTGCTGGTCACCGTGCTCGTCGCGCGCCGGGCCTTCGGACCGGGGAGGGTGACGGCCCACCGCGTCCAGGGCGCGGTGCTCGTCTACCTGAACGTGGCGGCACTCTTCGCCATCGCGTACTCCCTGATCGAGGCGCACGCTCCCGGCGCGATCCGGTCGGCCTCGAGCGGGACGATGGTGGCCGCTCCGGGGGCGCGGACGGCCGAGCTGTCGTACTTCAGCCTCTCGACCATCACCACGGTCGGCTACGGAGACTTCGTTCCCGTGCACCCGCTCGCGCGCAGCCTGGCGAACCTGGAGGCGGTGTTCGGGCAGCTCTTCCCGGCTACCTTCCTGGCCCGCCTGGTGGCGCTCCACCTCGCCCACACCGGCGGCGCCGAGCCCCACGCCGCGGACGCGCGCGAGCCGCCGGCGGACGGCGTCACGGAATCGCCGCCCCGCGGCGCAGGGTGAGCACCGTGACCTCGGGTGGCGTGCCGATGCGCACGGGGATGCCCCAGTAGTTGGTGCCGGGGTTGATGTAGAGCGTGGACCCGTTCCGGGTGTGCACCCCCATGGCGTGCTCCAGGAACGGCGAGGCCAGGCTCCACCCCAGCCGCGGGATGGCGAGCTGGCCGTAGTGGGTGTGCCCGCTCAGCGTCAGCGGCACGCCGCGCGCGGCCAGCTCCGGCCAGAGGGCCGGGTTGTGCGCCAGCACGATCGCGAACGCGCCCGGCGGCACGCGGGCCAGGGTGCGGTCGATGTCCGGCGCGGTGCCCGTGGTGCCACGGATCGCGCGGGCGGCCGGGTCGCCCGTGCCCGCGATCCAGAGGCGCGATCCGCCGCGCTCCAGCGCCGTCGCCTCGTTCAGCAGCACCGTCCATCCCAGCGCTTCCATCCCCCGGCGCACCGCGTCCCAGCCGGCGTACACGTCGTGGTTGCCGGGGATGGCGATCACCCCCAGCGGAGCCGCGAGCCCGCCGAACGCGCGGCCCAGTGGCTCCACGTCGCGCGGATAGTCGTCCACCTGGTCGCCGGTGAGCACCACCAGGTCGGGTTGCGCGGCACGCACCATGTCGACGATCCGCGCCAGGTGCCGGCGCGGCGTGTGCGGGCCCACGTGCAGGTCGGAGAGCTGCACGATCCGCATCCCGTCGAGCCCCTCCGGCAGCCGGTCGAAGGCGAGCTCCAGCGGGCGGGCCACCAGCCGCCGCGTCCCCGCGTATCCCCAGAGCGCGAGGAGCGCGAACCCCGCCGCCGCGATCCCCACCGCCACCCGGCCGCCCGCTCGCGCCGCGCCGAAGGGAAGGCCGGCGAGCGTTCCGACCACCCCGGCGGGAGAGAGGAGGAGCAGGGCGAGCTGGCCATACCAGAACGGGCGGAAGATCCAGACACGGGTGAAGGTGGACGGGTACGCGTCTCCACCGAATCCCCGCACCAGCACGACGGCGGGGGCGAGGAGCAGGATGCCCATCGCCGGCACGGCCAGCCAGCCGCCGGGGAGCAGGGGCGCGAACAGCCAGCCCAGCACCCCCCACAGCACCCCATCCCACACCAGCAGAACCGTCAGAACGCCCCAGAGCGTCGGCACGCGCGCTTCCTTCCGTCGATGAAACCACGATCCCGGCGCGTGGCCGGCCGGCAAGGTCCACGCCTCGCCGACGCGCGAGCCGTAGCAAAGCGTCTCATACCAGATTCGACAATTCACCGTGTATGCGGAAACACCAGCACAGAAGATTCTCACACGGAGTCAACGGAGTAAACGGAGGAAAGACAAGTAGTTCTCCGTTGACTCCGTGTGAGCCCAGCTGTTGCCTGAATGCACAGTTGATCAGCCGAAACGGTATCATACCCATACCATTTGGCAAAATGATTGTGCATTTCTCCAGTACCGGAAAAGAAGTCTCACACAGGCACAGAGGGACCAGAGGAACCGGAGAACTGCCGAACGGATTCCTCTGGTCCCTCTGGTTCCTCTGTGTGAACCATTCTGTTTCTGGTATCACGCAGAACGCAGAGTCACGGAGAAACGCGCAACGCCTCGAGCGAGCGGAGGGCGACGGCGGCGTGGAGCGCGGCGCCGATCGGCAGCGCGTCTTCGTCGGCGACGAAGCGCGGGTGGTGCAGGCCCTGGTCGGCGCCGATGGCGGGCTTGCCCACGCCCAGCACCACGAAGCAGCCGGGGACGCGCTCCAGCACGTACGAGAAGTCCTCGCCGCCCATGATCGGCGTCATCTCCCTCACCGCGCCGGCGCTGAGCAGGGCGGCGCCCACCTGGCGGGCCAGCGCCCACGACTCCGCGTCGTTCACGGTGGCCGGGTAGTCCTCGCCCGGGAAGGCCACCTCGGCCGTGCAGCGGTGCGCGGCGGCGGTGCCCTCGGCGATGGCGCGGACGCGCTCCTGCAGGAACTGGAGGCCGGGGGTGGTCAGCGAGCGGATGGTGCCCTGCAGGCGCACCTCCGGCGGGATCACGTTGAAGGCGTCGCCGCCGTGGATGGTGGTGATGCTCACCACGCCGGGCGTCATCGGGTCGAGCTCGCGCGACACGATGGTCTGCAGCTCGCACACGATCCGCGACGCCGCCACCACGGGATCGACGGTGGTGTGCGGCATCGCCGCGTGGCCGCCCGTGCCCTTCACCACGATCTCCACCATCCCGGCCGAGGCCAGCATCGGCCCGGCGCACGAGGCGATCATCCCGGTGGGGAGGTGCGGCCACACGTGCAGGCCGAAGGCGCGCTGCACCGCCGGGTTCTCCAGCGCGCCCTCGTTGCACATCCGCAGCCCGCCGGCGCCCCCCTCCTCCGCCGGCTGGAAGAGGAGCTTCACCGTGCCGCGAAGCTCTCCCTCGCGCGCCTTCAGCAGCTGCGCGGCGCCGAGGAGCATGGCCGTGTGGCAGTCGTGCCCGCAGGCGTGCATCTTCCCGTCGACCTCGCTCCTGAACTCCACCTCCGCCTCTTCGTGGATCGGGAGCGCGTCCATGTCCGCCCGCAGCGCCACGCACGGCCCGTCGCCCCCGCCGATGGTCGCCACGATCCCCGTCTCCGCCACGGGGAAGCGGTAGGCGATCCCGAGCGCGTCCAGCTCGCGCCGCACCACCTCGCTGGTGCGGTGGAGATCGTACATCAGCTCCGGGTGCCGGTGCAGCTCCCGCCGGACCGCCACCATCCGGTCCTGGAGCGCGCGGGCCTCGTCCAGCAGCGTGGATTCCATCTCAGGTGTCTCCATGGTTGGCGTCCACCTGGATCAGATGGACGCGTGGGCGAGGTTTGCCTTGCACCGCTCGGGTTCGGAGTCCAGCGCGCATCCGCGGCCGCGGCGCCCTCTCCCCTGCGCCTGAGAGCGCAATTCCCTCTCCCGTACCGGGAGAGGGGCCGTGCCGCGGCGGAGGCGAGGCCTGCGCGCAATCGTGCGAAAGCAGACGTGCCGCGGCCGGTCGGGTCGGCGCCGGCGCCGGGGAGTCTACCTCTCCCGGGACGGGAGAGGTGGCGAGCCTCAGCGAGCCGGAGAGGGCGCCGCCGCCGCGGACACGCGAGGTACTCTGGACCACGAAAGACTGGCCCGGCTGCCGGATCAGAAGACCAGGGAGCGGTGCAGGGCGAGGCCGGCGGTCACGCCGTCGGCGCTCGCCCAGGTCACGTTGTGGGCGGAGCGGGTGACGTCGCCGGCGGCGTAGACGCCGGGAACGGTGGTCATCCGCTGCTCGTCGGTGCGGATGACGGGGCCCCAGGTGCCGTCCTCCAGCTCACACCCCAGCTGCCGCGCGATCTCGCTGTTCAGGCGGGTGCGGGGCCCGAGATAGAGCGCGTCCACCGCCGACATCCTCCCGTCGGCCAGCTCGATCGCGGAGAGCCGCGCGCCGTCGCCGTGCAGCGCGCGCACCGGGGCCGGCTCGATGACGATGCCCCGCTCCCGCAGCCCCGCCAGCGCCGCCTCGTCCGAGTCGGTATCGCCGTTCAGGTAGAGCGTCGTCGGCCCCCACTCGGCGATGAGCATGGCCTGGTGGAGCGACATCGGCGAGAGCTTCAGCACGCCGAGCCGCTGCCCGCTGAACTCGTAGCCGTGGCAGTAGGGGCAGTGGAGCACGGAGCTCCCCCAGCGTTCGGCGACCCCCGGGATGGCGGGGAGCTCGTCGGAGATGCCGAAGGCGAGCACCAGCCGTCTGCTCTCGAGCACCTCACCGGTCGCGAGCTGCACGGAGAAGCCGTCCGCCTCCTTCGATGCGCCCACCGCTTCTCCCTCGACGAAGGACGCCGTGGGATACGCCGCGACCTGCGCGCGCGCGGTGGCGAGCATCGCCCCCGGCGCGCTGCCGTCCTGGGCGAAGAAGCCGTGGGAGTGCGCCGCGAAGCGGTTGCGCGGCGATCCCGCGTCGACGACGCAGACCGACCGCCGCGCCCGCGCGACGTACATGGCCGCGGAGAGCCCCGCGAAGCTCCCGCCGATGACGATGGCGTCATGCCGCATGGATGGTCTCCAGGTCGTGGGATGCGCCGCGGGTGCCGAGGCGGCCGTGGAAGTCGGCGCTCAGCGTGGCCAGCGTCACCTCGCCGAGGCGGGCGAGCAGCAGTGCCTCGGCGTCGCGGAAGGCCTGGTCCAGGGCGGCGTTCACCGCCTGCTCGACAAGGCAGCCGGGCGCCTCCGTCCGGTTCCCCATCGCGAGGAGCGAGGGGCAGCCGAGCGCGGTGTAGACGTCGCGGAGGGTGAGCCGCGACAGGTCGCAGGCAAGCGTCCAGCCGCCGCCGTGGCCCTTCTCCGAGCGGACGTATCCCTGGTCTCGAAGCCCCGCCATGATCCGCCGGATCACCACGGGATTGGTGTCCATCGCCCGGGCGAGCACCTCGGAGGTCACGGGCCCACGCTGCTCCGCCATGTGCAGGAGGACGTGGAGCACGCCGGAAAGTCGGCTGTCTCGTCTCATGCAATTCAATATGTTACGTGATCGTTGAGAGTCAAGGGCTCCAAAGCGGCCGGTGGCGCGGCTCTATGCCCGTAGCGCGCTGACTGTGCGGTTTTTGCCCGATGGGCCACCGGGTCGCCAGAGTGTTTCTCCTGGTCTTAACTGGACAGCAGACTTGTCGGATGATCGTTGGCTCGCTTATCCTTGAAGGAGACGTACTCATCACATCGGACGCAACGATGATAACCAACGGGATCGACGCTCGGGACGCACGCAAGAAGGCGAGATTTACCGTCGCGCAGGCGGCAAAGGCCTTCCGGAAAGCGCGTAACGGCGCAACCAAGGTAGAGCTCGTTGACGGCGACAAGCACTACGTTCGCCGGGATCGATCCGGGCGCTTGGTTCTCGTAGAGAAGAAGTCGAAGCGCAAACCGGACGGCAGGGTCGTGACCGGGTTCCCCCGAAAACGATGAAGCCGGGATGAGCGCTGCAGCGTATGAGAACAGCGTTTTCATCAACTGCCCCTTCGACACCGAGTACTGGCCTCTCTTCGAGGCCATTACTTTTTCGGTGTACAGGATCTCATCCGCCTCGTCGCCGGGTACGTGGCGTCGTAACTGGCTCCACGCGAGGAGAATCTGGCAAGCGGCTGATCGCGCAGGCTCACGGGCACGGCACCGTCTCGCCGTTATCGTCCTTGCACGTTGGCGGAGTGTGCAAGCCGCCTCCCATCATCACCCCTCCCTCCTGCGAGGAATCAGAGGGTGCGCGGGAGGCGGTTTCCGTTGGGAGTCGCGTGCATGCGGAGAGGGGCAACAGGCACAGCAGGGCAAGGCGTTTCATGGGGATTTCTCCGGCGTGGAAGGGTAAAGGGAGCCGCGCCGGGAAATGTACAGATGAAACACGGAATCCGTCAGAACCCGCTACCCAATCCCAAGCCGCCGACGGGCGGATAAATCCGCGGCAACGACTGCCCGAAGTCCGCCTTCGCGGACTCGCGGCCGACGGTCTCGGGCGCGCGACGAGCCGTGGTGCCGCCGCCAGCGGACGCAAGGTGGCTTCCGGTCGAGCGCTCAAACCGTTCGAGGGAGTCCGCGAAGGCGGACTTTGGGCCGTTGTTGCCGCGAATTCATTCGCCCTTTCATACCAGATCCGGCGATAGAGTTGACGCATCTCGCCGACTCAAAGTGCTGACGCGGTTATCGGTCCTTCGGCCTGCAAGTCATTCCGCGGGCGATGACTGCGGCCTGGCCGGCCTCAGGATGACGTCGTCGGGGCGGGTTGCGTCAACATCAAGTGTTCAGGCGGATTTAGTATCCGATCAAACCACCGCCGGCACGCCGGTGATCACCTCCTCGATCACCTCGGCCAGGATCTGCACGTAGGGCTCGCCGACCATGCCCACGTGGGTGCCGGGGACCACCTCCACCCGCAGCTCCCCCGCCGCGTACGGGCGCCAGAGGTCGGGGAGGCCGGCGGCCTCCCACCCCTCGCCGCGCCCCCACTCGGCGCAGAAGAGCACCAGCCGGCCGGGGTACGGCGTCAGCACGTGGCGGCGCGACGCGGCCACGTTGGCGCGGAACACCTCCACCACCGGGCGCAGCCCGTCGAGCTCGCCCATCCCCGACTCGGTGCCGTGCTCGGCCAGCCAGCGGGCCAGGTGCTCCAGCCGCTCGCCGGTGGGGAGCGCGGCCAGCTCGTCGCCCAGCGCATCCAGCATGGCCCCCTCGGCGCCGGAGAGCCCCGCGGCCAGGCGCAGGTACATCGGCACCGGGTCGGGGATCTCGGCGTCGGCCCTGGGGGTGCTCGAGTCGAGCAGCCCCACGAACGCCACCTCCTCGCCGGCCGCCAGGATCCGGTGCGCGATCTCCACCGCGATCACCCCGCCGGCGGACCACCCGGCCAGGTGGTACGGCCCGTGGGGCTGCACCCGCCGCACCTCTTCCAGGTAGCGCTCGGCCATCAGGTCCACGCTGCGCAGCGGCTCGCGCCCGTCGCTGACCCCCGCCGCCTGCAGCGCGTACACCGGCCGCGCCGGCCCCAGGTGCGCCGCCAGGTCGCGGTAGCGGAAGATGGTGCCCCCCGCCGGGTGCGTCAGGAAGAGGGGCGGGAGGGTGCCGGCCGCGACGTCGGTCAGCGGGATCAGGTGGTGGAAGTCGCGCGCCTCTCCCGCGCCGTCCACCGCCGCGGCCAGCCCGGCGGGGGTGGGCTGGGAGAAGAGCGCCGTGAGCGGAAGGGTGACCTTCAGCCGCTTCTTCACCTGCGCCAGGAGGCGCACCCCCAGCAGCGAGTGCCCGCCCAGGTCGAAGAAGTCGTCGTGCAGCCCCACCGCGTCCAGCTGCAGCACCTGGCGCCAGATCGCCAGCATGGCCTGCTCGGTCGCGGTCGGCTCTCCCTCGCGCGGGCCGGCCGGGGCGGGCGCCGCGCCCGCCGCCGGCGCGGGCGCGTCGTCGCCGCGGGCGGGCTCCACCCCGCCGTCGGCGCGCGGGCGGCCGCGCTCGCCGGTGGGGTGCCAGGCGCCGTCCGCGCCGCGCGCCCACACCTGGCCCAGCTCGCCGATGCCCGAGGCCGCGCCCGCCGGGGTGCGCACCACGCGGTCCCCGCCGGCCGGCGCCGCGCCCTCGTCCACCGCCAGCGACAGGGCCGAGAGGGGGCACGCGGGATCGGCGGCGGCCTGCGCCAGCACGCCGCAGAGCTGGGCCAGCAGGGCCCGCATGCGCGCGGCGTCGAAGAGGTCGGGGTTGTAGACGAGCTGCAGCACGACCCCGTCCGGGCTCTCGCCCGCGTACACGGTGAGGTCGAACTTGCTCGCCAGGGGCGCGCCGCGGTCCACCCCGCGCATCCGCAGCCCCGGCAGGCCCCGCGCCTCGCCGCCGGCCTCGGCGGCGAAGTTGGCCAGGTTCAGCATCACCTGGAAGACGGGGGTGCGGTCCAGGGTGCGCTCGGGGTGGACCTCCTCCAGCACGGCCTCGAAGGGAACGTCCTGGTGGGCGTAGGCGTCGAGCGTGGTCTCGCGCACGCGCCGCAGCAGCTCGCGGAAGGCGGGGTCGCCCGAGAGGTCCACCCGGAGCGCCAGCGAGTTGAGGAAGAGCCCCACCACCCCCTCGGTCTCGGCGCGGGTGCGCCCGGCGATGGGGGTGCCCACCACCACCTCGCCCTCTCCCGCGAGGCGCGCGAGCACCACGTCGAGCGCGGCCAGGAGCACCATGAACAGCGTGGCCCCCTCGCGCCGGGCCAGCGCCTGCACCGCGTCGGCCGTCCCGCGCGGGAGGACGGCGGCCTCCAGGGCGGCGTGGTGCGTCTGCACCGCGGGGCGGGGGCGGTCGGTGGGGAGGCGCAGGAGCGGCGGGGCGCCCCGCAGGGCATTGCGCCAGTAGGCGAGCTGCCGCTCCAGCACCTCGCCCCGCAGCCACGCCCGCTGCCAGGCGGCGAAGTCGCCGTACTGCACCGGGGGCTCGGCCAGCGGCGAGGGCTCGCCGCGCGAGAAGGCGCCGTAGAGCGCCGCCAGCTCGCGCCAGAGCAGGTCCAGCGACCACCCGTCGGCGATCACGTGGTGCAGGGTGAGGAGGAGCAGGTGGTCGTGCTCGCCCAGGCGCGCCAGGTCGGCGCGGAAGAGGGGCCCGGTCTCCAGGGTGAAGGGGATGCGGGCGTGCTCGCGCACCAGCCGCTGCGCCTCTTCCTCGCGCTCGTCGTCGCGCAGCGCGGCGTAGTCGTGGGTGAACAGCTCCACGGGCGCGGGCGGTGCCACGCGCTGCACGGGGAGCCCGTCCACCAGGGGGAAGAAGGTGCGCAGCGACTCGTGCCGCCGCACCAGCTCGTCCAGCGCGCGCCGCAGCGCCTCCTCGTGCAGCTCGCCCTCGAGCCGGGCGAAGAGGGGCATGTGGTAGGTGGCGCTCCCCGCCTCCATCTTTTCCACGAACCAGAGCCGCTCCTGCGCGAACGAGAGCGGCAGGTCCGCGCCCTCGCGGGGCACGGGGCGGATGGGGGGCGTCTCCACCCCCTGCGCGGCGCGGCGCAGCCGGTCGACCTCGGCGGCCAGGGCGCCCAGGGTGGCGTGCTCGAACACGGCGCGCACGGGGAGCTCCACCCCCAGCGTCTCGCGGACGCGCGAGGCCACGCGGGTGGCCAGCAGCGAGTGCCCGCCCAGCTCGAAGAAGCCGTCTTCCACCCCCACGCGCTCGGCGCCCAGCAGCTCGGCCCAGACGGCGGCCAGCAGCTCTTCGGTGGGGGTGCGCGGCGCCACGTAGCCCGCGCCGGAGAGGTCGGCGGCGCTCGGCTCGGGAAGGGCGCGGCGGTCCACCTTGCCGTGGCGGGTGAGCGGGAGCGCGTCCAGGAAGACGAAGGCCGACGGCGCCATGTAGTCCGGGAGATGGGCGAGCAGGTGCGCCCGCAGCTCCGCCGCCGACGCGCCGTCCGCCACCACCCAGGCGACGAGGCGCCGCTCCTCCGCCTCGCCGCGCGCCAGGACCACGGCCTCGCGCACCGACGGATGGGCAAGGAGGACGGACTCGATCTCCCCCAGCTCGATGCGGAAGCCGCGCACCTTCACCTGGTCGTCGGCGCGGCCCTGGAAAAGAAGTGCGTGAGTGCGGGAGTGCGGGAGTGCGTTGTCGGCTCCGCGCGGATCCAGCGCACTTCCGCACTCCCGCACTTCCGCACTCTCCGTTTCCGTCCACCGCGCCAGGTCGCCCGAGCGGTAGAGGCGCGCCCCCGGCATGGCCGAGAAGGGGTCGGGAACGAAGCGCTGCGCCGTCAGCTCCGGGCGGCCGAGATAGCCGCGCGCCACGCCCGCGCCGCCCACGTACATCTCGCCGACGATCCCCGTCGGCACCAGCTGCCCGTTGCGGTCGAGCAGGTGGATCGCCAGGTCGGGGATCGCCACGCCGATGGGGGACGCGGCGCCGTCGACCGTGTCCGCCGCCCGGATCACGCGATACGTCACGTGGACGGTGGTCTCGGTGATGCCGTACATGTTGACGAGCGACGGCCGGTCATCCCCCCGCCGCTCCACCCAGCCGCGCAGGGTGGCCGGGTCCAGCGCCTCGCCGCCGAAGACCACGTGGCGCAGGGCGAGCTCCCGCATCTCTCCGCGTTCCGCCGCCACCTCGTCCGCGCGCATGAGCTGGCGGAAGGCGGAGGGCGTCTGGTTCAGGATCGTGACGCCCTCCTCCGCCACCAGGGCGTAGAACTCCTCGGGCGAGCGGGAGACCTCGAAGGGGACGACGACCAGGCGGCCGCCATACAGCAGCGCACCCCACAGCTCCCAGACGGAGAAGTCGAAGGCGTAGGAGTGGAAGAGGGTCCACACGTCCTCCGCCGTGAAGCCGAACCACGCGTCGGTGGATTGGAAGAGGCGGGCGACGTTGGCGTGCGTGACCTGCACTCCCTTCGGCCTGCCGGTCGATCCCGACGTGTAGATGACGTAGGCCAGGGACTCGGGGGAGAGGTCGATGGACGGCGCGTCCGACGGTTCGGCGGCGATTGCCTCCGCGTCCGCGTCGAGTCGGACGAGCGTGGGGCCATCGACCGAAAGACGGTCCGCGAGCTCCGAGGTGGTCACCACGACCTGGACGCCGGAATCCTCCAGCATGTAGGCCAGGCGGTCTTCCGGGTACGCGGGGTCGAGGGGGAGATAGCCCGCGCCGGCCTTGAGGATGGCGAGGATGCCGACCACCGTCTCCACCGAGCGCTCGACGCAGAGGCCGACGAGCGCGTCCGGCCGCGCGCCGAGCTTCACCAGCCGGTGCGCCAGGCGGTTGGCGCGCGCATCGAGCTCGGCGTAGGTGACGGCTTCGTCGCCGAAGGTGACGGCGACGGCCGTGGGGGTGCGCGCCGCCTGCTCCGCGAAGCGCGCCGGGAGCGTGGCGGTGACCGGGAACGACGCGGTGGCCGAGCCGGCGGCGACCAGCGCGGCGCGCTCCTCGTCGCCCACGAGCGGGAGGGTGGAGACGGGCGCGTCGGGGGCGTCGAGGGCGGCGCGCGCCAGGGTGTGCAGGTGCTCCGCCAGCCGGTGCGCGGTGGCGGCGTCGAAGAGGTCGGTGGCGAACTCCAGCGTGCCGGCGATGCGCCCGTCGCTCGTTTCGAACACCACCAGCGACAGGTCGACCTTGGCCGTGCCCTGGCCGCCGCCCACGCCGCGCATGTCGAGCCCCGCGAAACCTTCGCCCGGCCCGCCGGGGTCGTTCTGGAGGGCGAGCAGCACCTGGAAGACGGGGGCGTGGCTCAGCGAGCGCTCCGGCGCCAGCTCTTCCACCAGCCGCTCGAAGGGGAGGTCCTGGTGGGCGTAGGCGCCCAGGGTGGCCTCGCGCACTCGTCCCAGGAGCGCGCGGAACGAGGGGTCGCCGGCGAGCTCGGTGCGGATGGGAAGGGTGTTCACGAAGAGCCCGACCAGCCCCTCGGTCTCGCGCCGCGTGCGGCCCGCCACCGGGGTGCCGACCACCACGTCGTCCTGCCCCGACCAGCGGGCGAGCACCAGGGTGAACGCCGCCAGCAGCGCCATGAAGGGGGTGGCGTGCTGCTCCAGCGCCGCCTCGCGCAGCCCCCCGGCCAGCTCGGCGGGGAGGGCGAAGCCGATGCGCTCGCCGCGGTGGCTCTGCGCCGCCGGGCGCGGGCGGTCGGTGGGGAGGGTGAGCACGGCGGGGGCGCCGGCCAGGTGCTCGCGCCACCACGCCACCTGCGCGCCCAGCCGCTCGCCGCGCAGCCACTCGCGCTGCCAGGCGGCGAAGTCGGCGTAGCGCACCGGCAGCTCGGGGAGGGGCGACGCCTCGCCGCGCGAGAAGGCGCCGTACAGCGCCGACAGCTCGCGCAGGAAGATCCCCGAGCTCCACCCGTCGGTGACGGCGTGGTGCATCCCCATCAGCAGCAGGTGGTCGTCGTCGGCCGCGCGCACCAGGCGGACGCGGAAGAGGGGGCCGGCCTCCAGGTCGAAGGGCGCCTCCCGCTCGGCGGCGGCGAGGCGGCCGATCTCGGCCTCGCGCGCGTCGGCGGGGAGGGCGGAGATGTCGTCCACCTCCAGCTGGAACGGCCCGGCGGGCTCGATGTGCTGCACCGGCGCGCCGTCGACCAGCGCGAAGCGGGTGCGCAGCACGGCGTGGCGGCGCACCATCTCGCCCAGCGCCCGCTCCAGCGCGGACGCGTCGAGCGCGCCGCCGAGCCGCACCGGCATCGGCACGTTGTAGGCGGTGCTCCCGGGCTCCAGCCGGTCGATGAACCAGAGCCGCTCCTGGGCGAAGGAGAGCGGCAGGTCGTTCCGGCTGCTCGCCCGGATCGGCGCGTCGGCGCCGGCGTCCGCGCGCACGGCGGCGTCCACGCGCGCGGCGAAGCCGGCGAGGCGCGGCGCCTCGAAGAGGGCGCGCAGCGGCACCTCTACCCCGAAGGTCGCGCGCACCCGCGAGATCACCTGCGTGGCCAGCAGTGAGTGCCCGCCCAGCACGAAGAAGTCGTCGCGGGCGCCCACCCGCTCCACCCCGATCACCGCGGCCCAGATCGCCGCCACGCGCCGCTCCGTCTCCGTTTCCGGCGCCACGTAGCCCGCGCCGGAGAGGTCGGCGGCGTCGGGGTCGGGGAGGGCGCGGCGGTCCACCTTGCCGTGGCGGGTGAGCGGGAGCGCGTCCAGGAAGACGAAGGCCGCCGGCACCATGTAGTCCGGGAGACGGCCGAGGAGGTGCGCGCGCAGCTCCGCCGCGTCCACGCCCTCCGCCACGAGCCACGCCACCAGCCGCTTCGCCTCGTTCTCGCCGCGCGCCAGGACCACGGCCTCGCGGACGGAAGCGTGGGCAAGGAGGACGGACTCGATCTCCCCCGGCTCGATGCGGAAGCCGCGCACCTTCACCTGCTCGTCCGCGCGGCCCATGAACTCGAGCGTCAGCGCGGCCCCGTGGGCCCTCTCCCTGGCTCGTTCCTCGCCTGTCCCTCCCCCCAAACCGACTGGGGGAGGGACGGAATCGGCGCTCCCTGCAACCGATGGCGCAATGGACTGATCCTGACCGTGCCGGGGAGGCGCGACCCACCGCGCGAGGTCACCGGAGCGATACAGCCGCGCGGACGGATCGGTCGAGAAGGGGTCGGGGACGAACCGCTGCGACGTCAGCTCGGGGCGGCCAAGGTAGCCGCGTGCCACGCCCGCGCCGCCGACGTACATCTCGCCGACGACGCCGGCCGGCACCAGCTGCCCGTTGCGGTCGAGCAGGTGGATGGAGAGGTCGGGGAGGGGGATGCCGATGGGGGATGACGAGCCATCGACCGTATCCTCCGCCCTGATCACGCGATAGGTCACGTGGACGGTGGTCTCCGTGATCCCGTACATGTTGACGAGACGCGGAGACTCATCCCCCCGCCGCTCCACCCATCCGCGCAGCGTCGCCGGGTCCAGCGCCTCGCCGCCGAAGATCACGTGGCGCAAGGCGAGCTCCCGCATCTCCCCGCGCTCCGCCGCCTCCTCGTCCGCGCGCATGAGCTGGCGGAAGGCGGAGGGGGTTTGATTGAGGACGGTGACGCCCTCGCGCTCGAGTAGCGCGTAGAACTCCTCCGGCAGGCGGGAGACGTCGAAGGGGACGACGACGAGCCGGCCGCCGTGGAGGAGCGCGCCCCACATCTCCCAGACGGAGAAGTCGAAGGCGTAGGAGTGGAAGAGGGTCCACACGTCATCCGCCGTGAAGCCGAACCACGCGTCGGTGGAGTGGAAGAGGCGGGCGACGTTGGCGTGCGTGACCTCCACCCCCTTCGGCTTCCCGGTCGATCCGGAGGTGTAGATGACGTACGCCAGCGACTCGGGGGAGACGGCGACCGGCGGCGCGTCGGCGGGCTCCGCGGCGATCTCCTCCGCGTCCGCGTCGAGGCGGACGAGCGTGGGGCCATCGACCGAAAGACGTTCCGCGAGCTCCGAGGTCGTCACCACGATCCGGACGCCGGAATCCTCCAGCATGTAGGCCAGGCGGTCTTCCGGGTACGCGGGGTCGAGCGGGAGATAGCCCGCACCCGACTTGAGGATCGCCAGAATGCCGACGACGGTCTCCGCCGAGCGCTCGACGCAGAGGCCGACGAGTGCGTCGGGCTGGGCGCCGAGCTTCACCAGGTGGTGCGCCAGGCGGTTCGCGCGCGCGTCGAGCTCGGCGTAGGTGACGGACGCGTCTCCGAAGGTGAGCGCGAAGGCGTCCGGCGTGCGCGCCGCCTGCTCCGCGAAGCGCGCGTGGAGGGGCTCCGCGACCTCGAACGAGCCCTTTGCCGAGCCGGCGGCGACGAGCGCGGCGCGCTCCTCGTCGCCCACGAGCGGGAGGGTGGAGACGGGCGCGTCGGGGGCATCGAGGGCGGCGCGCACCAGGGTGTGCAGGTGCTCCGCCAGCCGGTGCGCGGTGACCGCGTCGAAGAGGTCGGTGGCGAACTCCAGCGTGCCGGCGATCCGCCCGTCGGCGGTTTCGCTCAGCATCAGCGACAGGTCGGCCTTCGCCGTGCCCTGGCCGCCGCCCACGCCCCGCGCGTCGAGCCCCGCGAAGCCTTCTCCCGGCCCGCCCGGGTCGTTCTGCAGGGTGAGCAGCACCTGGAAGACGGGGGCGTGGCTGAGCGAGCGCTCCGGCGCCAGCTCCTCCACCAGGCGCTCGAAGGGAAGGTCCTGGTGGGCGTAGGCGCCCAGGGTGGCCTCGCGCACCCGGGCCAGGAGCGCGCGGAACGAGGGGTCGCCGGCGAGCTCGGTGCGGATGGGGAGGGTGTTCACGAAGAGACCGATCAGTCCCTCCACTTCGCGGCGGGTGCGGCCGGCGACGGGCGTGCCCACCACCACGTCGTCCTGCCCCGACCAGCGCGAGAGGAGCAGGGAGAACGCCGCCAGCAGCGCCATGAACGGCGTGGCGCGCTGCTCCAGCGCCAGCGCGCGCAGCCCGTCCGCCGCGTCGGCGGGGAGCGAGACGGCGATGCGGTCGCCGCGGTGGCTCTGGGCCGGCGGGCGCGGGCGGTCGGTGGGGAGGGTGAGCACGGCGGGGGCGCCGGCCAGGTGCTCGCGCCACCACGCCACCTGCGCGTCGAGGCGCTCGCCGCGCAGCCACTCGCGCTGCCAGGCCGCGAAGTCGGCGTAGCGCACCGGCAGCGCGGGGAGGGGCGACGCCTCGCCGCGCGAGAAGGCGCCGTACAGCGCCGACAGCTCGCGGAAAAAGATCCCCGTGCTCCACCCGTCGGTGACGGCGTGGTGCATCCCCATCAGCAGCAGGTGGTCGTCGTCGGTCGCGCGGAAGAGGCGGGCGCGGAAGAGGGGACCCTGCTCCAGGTCGAAGGGCGTGCTCCGCTCGGCGGCGGCGTGGGCGAGGATCTGCACCTCGCGCTGGTCTTCGGTGAGCCCCGGGACGTCCTCGACGGGGAGGCGGAAGGGCTCCGCGGGCTCCTCGATGCGCTGCACCGGCGCGCCGTCGGCCACGGCGAAGCGGGTGCGCAGCACGGCGTGGCGGCGCACCATCTCGCCCAGCGCCCGCTCCAGCGCGGGAACGTCGAGCGCGCCGCCCAGCCGCAGCGGCATGGCCACGTTGTAGGCGGTGCTCCCGGGCTCCAGCCGGTCGATGAACCAGAGCCGCTCCTGCGCGAAGGAGAGCGGCAGGTCGTTCCGGTCGCTCGCCCGTATGGGCGCGTCGGCCGCGGCGTCGCCGCCCACGGCGGCGTCCACGCGCGCGGCGAAGTCGCACAGGCGCGTGGCCTCGAAGAGGGCGCGCAGCGGCAGCTCCGCCCCGAACGCCTCGCGCACCCGCGAGATCACCTGCGTGGCCAGGAGCGAGTGCCCGCCCAGCACGAAGAAGTCGTCGTGGGCGCCCACCCGCTCCACGCCGATCACCGCGGCCCAGATGTCCGCGACGCGCCGCTCCGTCTCCGTCTTCGGCTCCACGTAGCCGGCGCCGGAGAGGTCGGCGGCGTCGGGGTCGGGGAGGGCGCGGCGGTCGACCTTGCCGTGGCGGGTGAGCGGGAGCGCGTCCATCGCGACGAACGCCGCCGGCACCATGTAGTCGGGGAGACGGCCGAGGAGGTGCGCGCGCAGCTCCGCCGCGTCCACGCCCTCGGCCACGACCCACGCCACCAGCCGCCGCGCCTCGGCCTCGCCGCGCGCCATGACGACGGCCTCGCGCACGGAAGCGTGGGCGAGGAGGGCGGACTCGATCTCCCCCGGCTCGATGCGGAAGCCGCGCACCTTCACCTGCTCGTCGGCGCGGCCCATGAACTGAAGTGCGTGAGTGCGGGAGTGCGGGAGTGCGTTTTCGTTTCCGCGCGAATCCAGCGCACTTCCGCACTCCCGCACTTCCGCACTTTCAGTTTCCGTCCACCGCGCGAGGTCGCCGGAGCGGTACAGGCGGGCGGACGGATCGGTCGAGAAGGGGTCGGGGACGAAGCGCTGCGACGTCAGCTCGGGGCGGCCCAGGTAGCCGCGCGCCACGCCCGCGCCGCCCACGTACATCTCGCCGACCACGCCGGCGGGGACGAGCTGCCCGGCGCGGTCCAGCAGGTAGACGGAGAGGTCGGGGAGGGGGATGCCGATGGGGGATGACGAGCCATCGACCGTATCCTCCGCCCTGATCACGCGATACGTCACGTGGACGGTGGTCTCGGTGATCCCGTACATGTTGACGAGACGCGGGGGCTCATCTCCCCGCCGCTCCACCCAGCCGCGCAGCGTCGCGGGGTCGAGCGCCTCGCCGCCGAAGACGACGGTGCGCAGCGCGAGCTCCCGCGCCTCCCCGCGCTGCGCCGCCTCCTCGTCCGCGCGCATCAGCTGGCGGAAGGCGGAGGGGGTCTGGTTCAGGACGGTGACGCCCTCCGCTTCCAGCAGCGCGTAGAACTCCTCCGGGAGGCGGGAGACGTCGAAGGGGACGATCACCAGCCGCCCGCCGTACAGCAGCGCGCCCCACATCTCCCAGACGGAGAAGTCGAAAGCGTGGGAGTGGAAGAGGGTCCACACGTCCTCCGCCCCGAAGCCGAACCACGCGTCGGTGGATTGGAAGAGGCGGACGACGTTGGCGTGCGTGACCTCCACCCCCTTCGGCTTCCCGGTGGAGCCGGAGGTGTAGATGACGTACGCCAGCGACCCGGGGCGGACGTCGATCGCCGGCGCGTCGGCGGGCTCGGCGGCGATGGCGGCGGCGTCGCACTGGAGGCAGAGGATGGTGGTCCCCGCGGGGAGGCGGCCCCGCAGCGCGGCGGTCGTCACCACGATGGGCGCGCCGGAATCCTCCAGCATGTAGCCGACGCGGTCGTCGGGATACGCGGGGTCGAGCGGGAGGTAGCCCGCGCCCGACTTGAGGATCCCCAGGATGCCGGCGACGGTCTCCACCGAGCGGTCGACGAAGAGGCCGACGAGCGTGTCCGGCCGCGCGCCCAGCTTCACCAGCCGGTGGGCGATGCGGTTCGCGCGCGCGTCCAGCTCCGCGTAGGTGACGGACTCGCCGCCGAAGGTCAGCGCGACGGCGCCCGGCATGCGCGCCGCCTGCTCCGCGAAGAGCGCCGGGAGCGCGCGCGCCACCTCGAACGACCGCGTGGCCGAGCCGGCGGCGACCAGCGCGGCGCGCTCCTCTTCGCCCATCATCGGCAGGGCGGCGGCGGGCGTGTCGGGCGAGGCGACGGCGGCGTCCAGCAGGGTGGCGAAGTGGCCCAGCATCCGCCGGACGGTGGCCTCGTCCAGCAGGTCGGTGGCGTAGCCGCAGCGGGCGAAGACGCCGTCCGGGCGCTGCACCAGGTCCAGGCTGAGGTCGAAGCGGGCCGCCTCGGTCCCCTCGCCCACCGCCTCCAGCCGCAGCGCGGGAGCCGCGCCCCCGTTCGCGCCGGGCGCGGCGCTCACGCTCTGCTGGTTGTGGAGCACCATCACCGCCTGCACCAGCGGGGCGTGGCTCAGCGAGCGCTCGGGGTTCAGCTCCTCCACCAGCTTCTCGAAGGGGAGCGCCTGGTGCTCGAAGGCGGCCAGGGTGGCGTCGCGCGTGCGCGCCAGCAGCTCGCCGAAGGTGGGGTCGCCGGCCAGGTCGCCGCGCAGCACCAGCGTGTTGACGAAGAAGCCGACGACGCCCTCCACGTCGGCCGAGGCGCGGTTGGCGACGGCGGTGCCCACCAGCACGTCGTCCTGGCGGGCATAGCGCCCCAGCAGGAGCTGGAAGACGGCCAGGTAGACCATGAACGGCGTGGCGTCGTGCGCGCGCGCCAGCGCATCGACGCGCGCGGCGATGCCGCCGCCCAGGAAGGCGTCGACCAGGGCGCCGTGGTGGGTGCGCACGACGGGGCGCGCCCGGTCGGCGGGGAGCTCCAGCAGCGTGGGGGCACTCTCCAGCGCGCCGCGCCAGAAGCCCACCAGCCGCTCCAGCGCCTCGCCGGAAAGGCGCTCGCGCTCGCGCAGGGCGTGGTCGCCGTACTGCAGCGGGAGCGGCGGCAGCGGCGAGGGCTCGCCGCGCGCGAAGGCCTCGTAGAGCGCCGCGAGCTCGCGCGCCAGGATGCCGGTGGACCACCCGTCGGTGACCGCGTGGTGCAGGTTCCAGAGGAGCACGTGCTCCTCGGTCCCCAGGCGGAGGAGCGACGCGCGGAAGAGCGGCCCCTGGTCGAGCCGGAAGGGCGCGGCGGCGTCGGCGCGCGCCCGCCGCTCCACCTCGGCCGCCAATCCGTCGGGGGCGAGCGCGGAGAGGTCCGTCACCTCGAGGGTGAAGGGGGCGGGCGGATCAACCACCTGCACCGGCTCGCCCTCGCGCTCCTCCAGGCGGGTGCGCAGCGCCTCGTGGCGGCGGACCAGCTCGTCCAGGGCGCGCTCCAGCGCGGCGGCGTCGAGCGGGCCGGGGATGCGCCAGGCCTTGGGGAGGGAGTAGGCGGTGCTCCCCGGGTCCAGCCGGTCCAGCAGCCACATCCGCCGCTGCGCGAACGACGCGGGGAAGACGGACGGGCGCTCCCCACCCGCGGCGGGGGCGTCGGCCGCGGCGGCCTTCTGCTTGAGCTTCAGCGCGAGGAGCTTCCGCTGCGCGGGGGTGAGCTCCGAGAGACGCGCGTGGATATCGGTCATAACCGCCAGTGCTGAGTGCTAAGTGCCAGGTGCTAAGTGCTAAGTGCTAAGTGCTGAGTGCTAAGTGCTAAGTGCTGAGTGCCAGGTGCCTGGTGCTTTGCTGCCGAGGGGACGGGCGAATGGAATTCGCGGCAACAACGGCCCGAAGTCCGCCTTCGCGGACTCGCACGCAGGCACCGCGGCGAAGCGCGGAAGCTGGCGCGAACACGGGCGTGGCTGTCCCGATCCCTATCCCTGTCTGCATCCCCCGTCCCCTCGTGCGCGCGGGCACCGGTCACAAATCGTTCTGCCGCACCCGACCGGGTTCGGGCCGGGGTTTGCCGAATGCAGCGGCGCCGCGTACGGGAGTCCGCGAAGGCGGACTTCGGGCCGTTGTTGCCGCGAATTCATTCGCCTGTTCTCGGTGGCCTCACTCGTCCTCCCCCAACTCCGCCAGCAGTGCCGCGACCTCCTCTTCGCTGAGGCCCTCCAACTCGGCCAGGGCGCCGGCCAGGGCGCCGCCGCCGGCGGCTTCGACGTACGCGGCCAGCCCCGCCACCGTCGGGGTCTCGAAGAAGACGCGGAGCGGGATTTCCATCTCCAGCACCCGCGCCACCCGCGCCAGCACCTGCGTGGCGCGGAGCGAGTGGCCGCCCAGGAGGAAGAAGTCGTCTTCCACCCCCACCGTCTCCACCCCCAGCACCTCGGCCCAGATCTCCGCGATCACCTCTTCCGTCGGCGTGCGCGGGGCCGTGGGGACGGTCGCCGCGGCGGGCGCCGCCGGGTCGGGGAGGGCGCGGCGGTCCACCTTCCCGTTCGGGGTCAGCGGGAGCGCGTCGAGCCACATGAACGCCGACGGGACCATGAAGTCCGGGAGCACCCCGCGCAGGTGCTCGCGCAGCTCGCGCGGGGCGGGGCGCTCGCCGGTGGAGGTGAGCCACGCCACCAGCCGCTTGCCGTCGCCGTCGCCGCGGGCGAGCACGATCGCCTCGCGCACGGCGGGGTGCCGGGCCAGCGCCGCCTCCACCTCACCCAGCTCGATGCGGAAGCCGCGCACCTTCACCTGCTGGTCGGCGCGGCCCGCGGGCTCCACCTCGCCGTCGGGCATGTAGCGTCCGAGGTCGCCGGTACGGTAGAGCAGGTCGGCCGCGTCGCGCGTCCAGGGGCTGGCCACGAAGCGCGCGGCGGTCAGCTCCGCGTCGCCCAGGTAGCCCAGCGCCACGTGCGGGCTGCGCAGCCACACCTCGCCCAGCTCGCCGATCCCCGCCAGCGCGCCGGTCGGGGTGCGCACCAGCAGCTGCACGCCCGGAATCCCCTGTCCCAGCGGGACGATCGGCTTCGCGTCGGGGCCGGCGCCGGGGTCGACCACGTGGTAGGAGACGGCGCGCTGCGTCTCCGTCGACCCGTAGTAGTTGATCACGGTGATGCCGGGGGCGAGGCGGTGCAGCCGCGCCACGTCGCCGCGCATCAGCACGTCGCCCACGAAGAAGGCGCGGCGCAGCGCGGGGAGCGAGCCGGCGGCGTCTTCCTCGTCGTCCAGCTCGGCCAGGAGCTGGCCCATGGCGGGGGTCAGGTGCGCCACGGTGACGCCCGCCTCGGCCATCCACCGCCCCAGGTACCCGGGCGTCCCCACCTCCGTGGGGTCGGGGGACACGATGGACGCGCCCAGCTGCAGCGGGGTGAAGACGTCGCGGTGCAGCGGGTCGTGCGCGAGGCCGGAGAGGAGCGAGAAGCGGTCGCCCGCCGCCAGCCCGAAGCGCTCCGCCAGCCAGGGGGTGAAGTGCGTGAGCGAGCCGTGGCGCCCCATCACCGCCTTGGGCGTTCCCGTGGTCCCCGAGGTGAAGGAGAGGTAGGCCAGCGAGTCGGGCCCGATCTCCACCTCCGGCGCCTCGGGCGGGAGGGCGGCCAGGCCGTCGACGGCGTCGGCCGCCGCGCTCGTCCGCGCCCCCAGCTCCACCTCCACCGCCACGCTCGCCGCCAGCGCCTCCTCCACCTCCGGCGGCACCGCGCCGGCCGCGGCGATGCGCAGGAAGCCGCGGGGCGCGGCGATGCGCACGTACTCGGCGAGGCGCGCCGGCGGATAGGCCGGGTCGAGCGCCACGAAGGCGGCCCCCGCGCGGAGCGCGCCGACCAGCGCGCGCACCATGGGCGCGGAGCGGTGCGCCCAGACGGCGACGGTGTCGCCCGGGCGTACGCCCCCCTCGGCCAGCCGCCGCGCCAGGCGGGCGGTGGCGGCGTCGAGCTCGGCGTACGTCCACCGTTCGCGCGGGTCCTCCACGGCGAGCGCGCCGGGGCGCTCCGCCGCGTGGCGGGCGAAGAGGGCGGGAACGCTCCCGCGCCACGTCCGGTCCAGCGGCGCGGCGGGATCGGGGAGGAGCGCGCCGGCCTCGGGGGTGCGGAGCGAGAGCGCGCCGACGGGGCGGGCGGGATCGTCCATGGCCTGGACGAGCACGGCGGCGGTCTGCTCCAGCAGCTCGCGCATCCGCGCGTCGTCGAAGAGCTCGGCGGCGTAGACCAGCGCCAGGCTCAGCCCCTCGGAGGTCTCGGTGGCGTAGAGGGTCAGGTCGAGCTTGGCCACGGGGTCGCCGCCGCCGAGGCGCCGGAGCCGGAGCCCGGCGGGGCCCTCGGCGTCGTCGCCGAAGTTCTGGTAGTTCACCATCACCTGGAACACCGGCGAGTGCCCCAGCGAGCGCGGCACCCGCAGCGCGTCGAGCACGCGCTCGAAGGGCACGTCCTGGTGGGCGTACGCCCCCACGGTGGCCTCGCGTACCCGCGCCAGCACCTCGCGGAAGGTGGGGTCGCCGCCCAGGTCGGCGCGGATCACCAGGGTGTTGAGGAAGACGCCCAGGAGCGGCTCCATCTCGGCGCGGGTGCGCCCGGCCACCTGCGTGCCCACCACCACGTCGCTCTGCCCGGACCAGCGGGCGAGCACCACGTCGAGCGCGGCCAGGAGCGCCATGAAGGGGGTGGCCCCCTCGCGGCGGGCCAGCGCGCGCACCCCGGCCAGCAGCTCCGGCGGGAGCCCGCCGGCCACCATCCCCCCCGCGTGCCCCTGCACCGCGGGGCGCGGCCGGCGGGTGGGGAGCTCCAGCAGCGGCGGCGCGCCCGCCAGCGTCTCGCGCCAGTACGCCACCTGCCGCTCCACCGCCTCGTCGGTCATCCACCCGCGCTGCCACGCCGCGTAGTCGGCGTACTGCACCGGCGGCTCGGGGAGCGGCGAGGGGAGCCCGGCCGCGAAGGCCTCGTAGAGCGCCGCCAGCTCGCGGCCGAACACCGCGGCCGACCACCCGTCGAAGACGGTGTGGTGCGCGGAGAGGTGCAGCACGTGGTCGTCGTCGGCCAGGCGCAGAAGCACCAGCCGGAAGAGTGGGCCCTCGTCCAGCGCGAAGGGCGTCGCCATGTCTTCCGCCACGCGCCGCCTCGCCTCGGCCTCGCGCGCCTCGGGCGCGAGGTGCGACAGGTCGTGCACCGGGAGGCGGAAATCGAGCGGGCGCACGCGCTGCACCGGCCCCGCGGGGGTCTCCACGATCACCGCGCGCAGCACCTGGTGGCGGCGGACGATCTCGGCCAGCGCGCGCTCCAGCACCGCCGCGTCGAGCGGGCCGCCCAGGCGGAGGGTGCCGGGGACGTTGTACGCCGGCGACTCCGGGGCCAGGCGCTGGAGGATCCAGAGCCGCTCCTGGGTGAAGGAGAGGGGCGCGTCGCCGCCGGCGGGGCGCGGCTCGAGCGGCGGGAGGCGCACCGCGTCGCCGGAGCGCAGCAGGTCGTCGATGCGCGCGGCGAGCGCGGCCAGGGTGGCGTCTTCGAACACCGCGCGCACCGGCAGCTCCACCCCGAACGCCTCGCGGACGCGCGAGACCAGCCGCGTGGCCAGCAGCGAGTGGCCGCCCAGCTCGAAGAAGCCGCTCTCCGCGCCGACGCGCTCCACCGCCAGCAGCTCGCTCCAGAGCGCCGCCAGGATCTCTTCCGTGGGCGTGCGCGGCGGGGCGAACACGTCGCCGGCGGCCGCCTCGGGCTCGGGGAGGGCGCGGCGGTCGACCTTGCCGTTGGGGGTCAGCGGGAGCGCGTCGAGCACCGCGAACGCCGCCGGCATCATGTACTCCGGGATGTGCGCCGCCGCGTGCGCGCGCAGCTCCGCCGGCGTGACGGCGGCGGCGTCCGCCACCACCCAGGCGGCGAGCCGCTTCGCCTCGCCCTCGCCGCGGGCGAGCACGACGGCGTCGCGTACGCCGGGGTGGCCGCGCAGTACGGCCTCGATCTCTCCCAGCTCGATGCGGAAGCCGCGCACCTTCACCTGCTCGTCGGAACGGCCGAGGAACTGAAGTGCGGGAGTGCGGGAGTGCGGGAGTGCGTCGTCGGCCCTGGCGAGGTCGCCGGAGCGGTACAGCCGCGTGCCCGGCACAGCCGAGAAGGGGTCGGGGACGAAGCGCTGCGCCGTCAGCCCCGGCCGGCCAAGATAGCCCCGCGCCACGCCCGCGCCGCCGACGTACATCTCCCCGACCACGCCGGCGGGGACGGGCTCGCCGCCCGCGTCCAGCAGGTGCACGGCGAGGTCGGGGATGGGGATGCCGATGGGGGATGCGGAGCCATCGACCGTGTCCGCCGCCGTGATCACGCGATGAGTGACGTGGACGGTGGTCTCGGTGATGCCGTACATGTTGACGAGCGACGGCCGATCATCCCCCCGCCGTTCCACCCACGCGCGCAGCGTCGCCGGCTCCAGCGCCTCGCCGCCGAAGACGACGTAGCGCAACGCCAGCTCGCGCATCGTCCCGCGCCCGGCCGCCTCCTCGTCCGTGCCCATGAGCGGGCGGAAGGCGGAGGGGGTCTGGTTGAGGACGGTGACGCCCTCGCGCTCGAGCAGCGCGTAGAACTCCTCCGGCGAGCGGGAGACGTCGAAGGGGACGATGACGAGGCGGCCGCCGTACAGCAGCGCGCCCCAGATCTCCCAGACCGAGAAGTCGAAGGCGTACGAGTGGAAGAGCGTCCACACGTCCTCCGCGCCGAAGCCGAACCACGCGTCGGTGGCGGCGAAGAGGCGGACGACGTTGGCGTGCGTGACCTCCACCCCCTTCGGCCGGCCGGTCGAGCCGGAGGTGTAGATGACGTACGCCAGCGACGCGGGGGAGAGGTCGATCGCCGGCGCGTCGGCCGGCTCGGCGGCGATCGCGTCGGCGTCGCACTGCAGGCAGAGGATGGCCGTGCCCGCCGGGAGCCGGTCCCGCAGCGCCTCCGTGGTGACCACGATCCCCGTTCCCGAATCCTCCAGCATGTACGCCAGGCGGTCTTCCGGGTACGCGGGATCGAGCGGGAGGTAGCCCGCGCCCGCCTTGAGGATCGCCAGGATGCCGGCGACGGTCTCGACGGAGCGCTCCACGCAGAGCCCCACGAGCGTGTCCGGTCGCGCGCCCAGCTTCACCAGCCGGTGCGCGATCCGGTTGGCGCGCGCGTCGAGCTCGGCGTAGGTGACGGATTCGCCGCCGAAGGTCAGCGCGAAGGCGTCCGGCGTGCGCGCCGCCCGCGCGGCGAAGAGCGCCGGGAGGGCGCCGGCGACCTCGAACGACGCCGTCGCCGAGCCCGCCGCCACCAGCGCGGCGCGCTCTGCGGCGGAGAGGGGGGAGAGCGAGCCGAGGGGCCGCTCGCCGGCGGCGGCGAGCGCCTCCACCAGCCGCAGGTAGTGGGCGGCCATGCGCCGCGCCGGTTCGGCGTCGAAGCGCTCGGCGTCGTAGGTCAGCCGGATCTCGGTGCCGCCGGGGAGCGGCGCCACCGCCAGCACCAGCGGGTAGTTCGTCCGCTCCAGCGGCTCGGCGTCCACGGGCTCCGGATCGCCCGGCTCGCCCTCGTCCGCAGGCCCGGCGGACGCGCCGGCGGGGGCGGTGGGGACGGGGTAGTTCTCGTAGACGAACAGGGTCTCGAAGAGCTCGCGCCCCGCCTCCACGCCGGCCCAGCGGCGCACCTCGACCAGCGGCGCGTAGTCGTACTGGCGCGCCTCGGCCTGGCGCCGCTGCAGGTCGCGCAGCCACGCATCCGCGGACTCGTTGGCGGAGACGCGGGCGCGAACGGGGACGGTGTTGACCAGCATCCCCACCATCGCGTCGGCGCCCTCGAGCTCGGGGGAGCGGCCGGAGGTCACGTTGCCAAACGCGACGTCGTCCTCGCCCGTGTAGCGGGCCAGGAGGAGGGCCCACGCGCCCTGGTAGAGCGTGGTCGGGGTGAGCCCCGCCGCGCCCGCGCCGGCGCGCAGCCGCTCCGAGGCGCCGCGGCCGAGCCGCACCCGCGCCTCGGCGAAGCGGGCGGGGAGGTGGCCGGGGGCGGCGGGGCGCGCGGGCGGGAGCGACCCTTCCCCCGCGAAGCCCTCCAGCTCGCGGCGCCAGAACGCCTCGGCCGCGGCGCGGTCCTTCGCCTCCAACAGCGCCACGTGGTCGCGGAAGGGGCGGCGCGCCACCAGCGCCGGCGCGTCGCCCGTGGCGGAGGCGCGGTAGAGCTCGCCCAGGTCCTCCAGCAGCCGCGGGAGCGACCATCCGTCGAGCAGGAGATGGTGGAAGCTCCAGAGCATCTCCCAGGCGTCGTCGCCGGTGCGGGCGAGCGCGACGCGGACGAGGGGCGCGCGCTCCGCCGCGAAGCCGCGCGCGCGCTCGGCCGCCACGTGCGCGGCGACGCGGGCCTCGACCTCGTCCTCCTCCATCCCCCGCCAGTCCTGCCGCTCCAGCGGTGCCTCGGCGCCGCGCAGCACCACCTGCAGCGGACGCTCCAGCCCGCGCCAGGCGAAGGCGGTGCGGAGCACGGCGTGGCGCTCCACCAGCGCGGCCCAGGCGCGCGCCAGCGCCTCTGCGTCGATCCCGCGCAGCGGCATGCGGTGGTCGGCGACGTAGGCGCCCGCCCCCGCGGGACCCTCGGTCGCGTGGAAGAGCATCCCCTCCTGCAGCGGGGTGAGGGGATAGACGTCTTCCACCGTGCCGCGCGGCCCGGCGCCGACCTCGGCCAGCGCGCGGTCGAGCGCCGCCTGGTCGGCCGCCGCCAGCGGGAAGTCGGAGGGGGTGTAGCCGCCCGCCGAGGCGCGGCAGTGCGCCACGATCTCGTGCAGCGCGGCGATGAATCCCTCGGCCGCGCGCCGCACCTCGGCCGCGCCGAAGCGGCGGCCGGGGTAGATCCAGCGCACGCGCAGCCGCCCACCGGCCACCGACGCGATCACCTGCACCGCGCTCGGCCGCCGGTTGCGCGGCGACTGGTACGGCCCGGCGCCTTCGCGCGCGCCGCGGAGCCATCCCTCGCCGCCCGCGCCGCCGCCGCCCTGGCCCAGGTAGTTGAAGTTCACCTCGGGGACGGGGAGCGCCGCCAGCCGCGCGGCCAGCATCCCGTCCTCCGACGTCCAGCGCACGGCGCCGAAGCCGATCCCCTTCCGCGGGACGGCGCGCAGCGTCTCCTTCGTCTCCCGCAGCAGCGCGCCGGCGTCGCCGGCGGAGGCGTCGAGGAGCAGGGGGAAGGCGCTGGTGAACCATCCCACGGTGCGCGACAGGTCCACGCCGGCGAACAGCTCCTCGCGGCCGTGTCCCTCCACCTCGACCGCGACGGCGCTCCCGCCGGTCCACCCGGAGAGGGCGCGGGCGAGCGCCGCCAGCAGCGCGTCGTTCACCTGCGTGCCGTAGACGGGCGGCACCTCCTGCAGCAGCGCGCGGGTGGCCTCCTCGTCGAGCGCCACGTCGACGGCCGCGGCTTCGGCTTCCAGGTCGCCGCCGTCGGGGTTGCCGGTGGGGAGCGCGCGGGCGGAATCCCAGGGCTGCGCCAGCCACCACTCCGCGTCGCCCGCGGCCTCGGTGGAATTCGCCCACGCGGCCAGACGCTCGGCCCAGCGGCGGAACGAGGTGGTGCGGGGCGGGAGATGGATCTCTTCGCCCGCCTCGGCCTGGCGGTAGGCCGTCTCCAGGTCTTCCAGCAGCGGGCCCCAGGAGACGGAGTCCACGGCGTGGTGGTGGATCACCCAGAGGAGGCGGTCGGGCTCGCCCTCGCCGGTGCGGTAGAGGACGACGCGGGTGAGCGGGCCGCGCTCCAGGTCCAGGCTCGCCTGCGTCTCGGCCGCGTGGGTCTCGATGGCGGCGGAGAGCGCGTCGCCGGTGAGGGCGGCGAGGTCGAGGATCGCGAGCACGCTGGGTTGGTCATCGCCGGATTGGAAATCCGGCGCTGGAACGGCACGAAGTCCGCCTTCGCGGACTATGCCTCGGCTATCAGGCGCGGCGACGGACTGGGTCCATTCGTTGTTGTCGCGAGAGAAGCGGAGGCGGAGCGCGTCGTGGTGGTCGAGCACGGCGGCGACGGCGCGCTCCAGCGCACCCGCGTCCAGGCGCCCGTCCGCGGAGGCCATGTAGGCCATGTTCCAGTGGTGCGCCTCCGCGAATTCCTGCGCGAAGAACCATTGCTGCACCGGCGTCAGCGGCGCCGGGCCGACCGCCGGGCCTTCCTCCGCGGCCGTGGTGTCGGCGGCGCCGATCGGCTCGGCCACGCGCGCCAGGGCGGCGACGGTGGGGTGCTCGAACACCTGCCGCGCGGTGACGCGCAGCCCGGCGCGCGCCGCCCGCGATACCACCTGGATGGCGAGGATGGAGTCGCCGCCGAGCGCGAAGAAGTTGTCGTGCACGCCGACGTCGCCGGCGCCGAGGACGCTCGCCCAGACGGCGGCCAGCGTCTCCTCGGCGGGCGTGCGCGGCGCGGCGGGCTCGGCGTGGCGCTCGGGCGCGGGGGCCGGGAGCGCGCGGCGGTCCACCTTGCCGTTCGGCGTCAGGGGGATTCGGTCGATGGAGACGATCGCACCCGGCACCATGTGCGCCGGGAGCCGCGTCGCCAGGTGCTCGCGCAGCGCGTCCGCATCGACCGAATCCGTCGCCGGGACGACGTAGGCGACGAGGCGCACGGGGGTGGGCGGATCGTGCCGCGCAATGACGACGGCGTCGCGCACGGAGGCGTGGGCGCGCAGCGCGGCCTCGACCTCTCCCGGCTCGATGCGGAAGCCGCGCACCTTCACCTGCGTATCGACACGGCCGAGGAACTCGAGCTCGCCCGAGCGCAGCCAGCGCACCCGGTCGCCCGTGCGATAGAGGCGCGCGCCGGGCTCCGTCGAGAACGGATCGGGGACGAAGCGCTCCGCCGTTTGCGCCGGCCGGCCGATGTAGCCGCGCGCCACGCCCACACCGCCCACGTGCAGCTCGCCGGGGACGCCGACGGGCACGGGCTGCATCCGCGCATCCAGCACGTAGGTGCGGACGTTGGCGATCGGCTCCCCGATTGGCGGACGGCCCTCGGTCGATGGGTCGATCGAGACGGTCGCGCAAACGGTGGTCTCGGTGGGGCCGTAGGCGTTCACGAAGCGGCGCCCCTCGCCCCAGCGCGCCACCACGTCGGCGGAGACGGCCTCGCCGGCGGAGACCATCGTGCGCAGCGCCGGCAACTCCTCCGCCGAGAGGGCGGCGAGGAGCGATGGGGGCAGCGTCGCGACGGTGACTGCTTCGTCGCGGAGGAGGGCGAGGAGCTCGGGGCCGGCCTGCTCCGGCCGCGCCATCACCAGCGCGGCGCCGGAGAGGAGCGCGTGCGCCACCTCGGCAACCGCGGCGTCGAAGGAGAAGGATGCGAACTGCAGCACGCGCCCGCCCGGCTTCACCCCGAACGCCTCGCGCTGCGCCGCGGCAAGGTTGCCGATGCCCCGGTGCGGCACGACCACGCCCTTCGGCCGGCCCGTCGAGCCGGAGGTGAAGATCACGTAGGCAGCGTTCGCTGCGGTTACATCGACCGAGAGATTCGTGTCGTCCTCGGCCGCGATCTCGGCCGCGATCTCGTCGAGCGCGATGATCATCGACCCGGTCATTTCCGGCACGTCGCCGGCGAGCGCGGAAGTGGACAGGGCGAGGCGGGCGCCGGAATCCTCCAGCATCCACCGTCTACGTTCGGCGGGATAAGCCGGGTCGATGGGGAGGAAGGCGCCGCCGGCTTTGTTCACCGCAAACAGCGCGATCACCATCTCCACCGACCGCTCCAGCGCCAGCGCCACGATCGACTCCGGGCGCACGCCGAGCGCGACCAGCCGCCGCGCGAGACGGTTGGCGCGTGCGTTCAGCTCCGCGAAGGTCAGCCGCTCGTCGCCGAAGATCAGCGCGAGCTCATCCGGCGTGCATGCGGCCTGCGCCTCGAACAGGCGGTGGAAGGGCGCGACGGGTGCATCGGCGATGGTGGCGTTCCACGTCTCCACCACCAGCCGGCGCTCGGCCTCGTCCACGGCGGGCGGGGCGGAGATGGGGGCGTCGGGATCCGCGAGGAGCGCGTCGAGCAGGCGGCGGTACTCGGCGACGAAGCGCGCGCCGGTCTCGTGGTCGAACAGCTCGGTGCTGTAGCTGGCCGTGCCGATCGCGCCCGTCGCCGTCTCGCGCAGCTCGAAGGTCAGGTCGTGCTCGACGTGGTGCGCCACCGGCTCCGCGGCTGCGGCGGAGGGATCGGCGGGCGCATCGGCTGATACCTCGGCGAGCGCGGGGGCCGCGTCGAAGCCGGTGGTCTGCAGGACGAAGGAGGCCTGGTAGACCGGGGTGTGCGCCAGCGTACGCTCCACGTCCAGCGCGTCGACCAGCTTCTGGAAGGGGACGTCCTGGTGCGCGTAGGCGTCAAGCGTGGCCTCGCGTACGCGGCCGACCATCGCGCGGAACGAGGGGTCGCCGGAGAGGTCGGCGCGCAGCGCGAGGTTGTTGAGGAAGAAGCCGATCATCCCCTCCGTCTCGGCGCGCGTGCGGCCGGCGACCTGCGTGCCCACCACCACCTCGTCGGCGCCGGCGAGGCGCGCGAGGAGGACGTCGTACGCCGCCAGCAGCACCATGAAGAGCGTGGCGCCCTCGCGGCGGGCGAGCGCGCGCGCGGCGGCCAGCGTGGAGGCCGGGAGATGGAAGGCGAGGTCGGCGCCCTCGTGGGTCCTCGTCGCCGGGCGCGGGCGGTCGGCCGGGAGCTCCAGCAGCGCGGGGGCGCCGGCCAGCGCGCGCCGCCAGTAGGCGAGCTGCGCGTCCATCCCCCCGTCGTCCAGCACCCGCCGCTGCCACGCGGCCCAGTCGGCGTACTGCACCGGGAGCGAAGGCAGCGGCGACGGCGCGCCGCGCGAGAACGCGTCGTAGAGCGCGCGCAGCTCGCGATCGAGCACCCGCGCCGACCATCCGTCGTAGATGGCGTGGTGCGCGCGGAACACCAGCAGCGACGCGCCGTCGAGCCGCAGCAGCGACGCGCCCAGGAGCGGCAGGCGGTCCAGCGTGAAGCGCTCCGCGGCGGCGGCCGAGAAGGCCTCGCCCACGGCGTGCGCCTGTGCCTCGGGCGCGAGCGCGCGCAGGTCGTTGACCGGGAGATCGACGGCGAAGGGCGCCTCGACCCCCTGCACCGGCCCCGCCTCGCCCTCGCGGAAGACGGTGCGCAGGATCTCGTGGCGGCGCACGACCTCGGTGAGGGCGGCGGCGAGCGCATCGGCGTCCGCGTCTTCGGGGAAGACGGCGGTGGTGGCGACGGTGTAGGCGATCGCGCCGGCGTTCAGGCGGTCCATCGCCCAGAGCCGCTCCTGCCCGTACGAGAGCGGGAGATCCGCGTCGCGCGGCGCGAGAGCCAGCGGCGGCAACTGCTCGGCCTCGTCCGCGCGGCGCGCCTCGTCGATGCGGGCGGCGAGCGCGGCGAGGGTGTCGTCCTCGAACACGGCGCGGATGGGGAGCTCCGCGCCGAGCGCCTCGCGGACGCGCGACACCAGCCGCATCGCCAGCAGCGAGTGCCCGCCCAGCTCGAAGAACGAGTCGCCGGCGCCCACGCGCTCCACGCCCAGCAGCTCGGCCCAGATGCCGGCCAGGATCTCCTCCGCCGGCGTGCGCGGCGCCTGGTACTTGTCGCCGGACTCCACCGTGGGCTCGGGGAGGGCGCGGCGGTCGACCTTGCCGTTGGCGGTGAGCGGGAGCGCGTCGAGCACCACGATGGCCGACGGCACCATGTGCTCCGGGAGCCGCGCCGCCGCGTGCGCACGCAGCTCCGCGGGCGACACCGAGGCGCCGGCCGCCGCTACCACGTACGCATCCAGCCGCTTCGCCTCGCCCTCGCCGCGGGCGATGACCACAGCTTCGCGGACGTGCGGATGGTCGAGGAGCACCGACTCGATCTCGCCCGGCTCGATGCGGAAGCCGCGGACCTTCACCTGCTCGTCCGCGCGGCCGAGGAACTCGAGTGTCCACGCGGCCTCGTGGCCCCTCTCCCTGGCTCGTTCCTCGCCTGTCCCTCCCCCAAAACCGACTGGGGGAGGGACGGAATCGGCGGCGCCTGCAACCGACGGCGCGCTGGACCGATTCGGGTCGTGCCGGGAAGGCGCGACCCACCGGGCCAAGTCGCCGGAGCGATACAGCCGGGCGGACGGATCGGTCGAGAAGGGGTCGGGGACGAAGCGCTGCGACGTCAACTCCGGGCGGCCGAGGTAACCGCGCGCCACGCCCGCCCCGCCGACGTACATCTCACCGACCACGCCGGCGGGCACCAGCCGCCCGTCGCGGTCCAGGAGGTGGACGGAGAGGTCGGGGAGGGGGATGCCGATGGGGGATGAAGATCCATCGACCGTGTCCGCCGCCGTGATCACGCGATAGGTGACGTGCACCGTCGTCTCGGTGATGCCGTACATGTTCACGAGACGCGGCCGATCATCCCCCCGCCGCTCCACCCAGCTGCGCAGCGTCGCCGGGTCGAGCGCCTCGCCGCCGAAGACGACGTAGCGCAGCGCCAGGTCGCGCATCTCCCCACGCGCCGCGGCCTCCTCGTCCACGCGCATCAGCGGGCGGAAGGCGGAAGGGGTTTGATTGAGGACGGTGACGCCCTCTGCCTCCAGCAGCGCGTAGAAGTCTTCCGGCGAGCGGGAGACGTCGAAGGGGACGATGACGAGGCGTCCGCCATAGAGCAGCGCGCCCCAGATCTCCCAGACGGAGAAGTCGAAGGCGTACGAGTGGAACAGCGTCCACACGTCGTCCGCGCCGAAGCCGAACCACGCGTCGGTGGCGGCGAAGAGGCGGAGGACGTTGGCGTGCGTGACCTGCACGCCCTTGGGCTTCCCCGTTGATCCCGACGTGTAGATGACGTACGCCAGCGACTCGGGGGAGATGTCGATGGATGGCGCGTCCGACGGCTCGGCGGCGATCGCGTCCGCGTCGGCGTCGAGGCGGAGGACGGTGGTGCCATCGCCCGAAAGCCGCTCCGCCAGCGCCGACGTGGTGACGACGATCCGCGCGCCGGAATCCTCCAGCATGTACGCCAGGCGATCCTCGGGATACGCGGGGTCGAGCGGGAGGTAGCCCGCGCCCGCCTTGAGGATCGCCAGGATGCCGACGACCGTCTCCATCGACCGCTCGACGCAGAGGCCGACGAGCGTGTCGGGCTGTGCGCCCAGCTTCACCAGCCGGTGCGCGAGGCGGTTGGCGGCCGCGTCGAGGTCGCCATAGGTGAGCGTCTCGCCGCCGAAGGAGAGCGCGGGGGCGGCCGGGGTGCGCGCGGCCTGGCTCGCGAAGAACGCCGGGAGCGTGCGCGTCACCGCGTACGAGGCGGTGGCGGCGCCGGCGGCGGCGAGGGCGGCGCGCTCGTCGGCGGTGAGCATCTCGATCTCGCGCAGCGGGCGGTCGCCGGCTTCGGCGAGGGCGTGCGCGAGCGCGAGGAGGTGGTCGAGCATCCGCCGCATCGCCGCGGGGGCGAAGCGCTCGGCGTCGTACGTCAGCCGCAGCTTGGTGCCGATGCGCGTCGGCGCCACCGCGAGGGTGACGGGGGCGCTGGTCAGCTCGGCGGGCGTACCCTCCGTGGCCTCCCAGGCGCGGCCTTCTGCGGCGGCGGCTTCGGCGTCCGCCTCCGCGTTCGGGCCGGCGACGAGCGGCGGGACGGGGTAGTTCTCGTAGACGAAGAGCGCCTCGAAGAGGTCGTGGCCGCCCTCGATCCCCGCCCAGCGGCGCATCTCCACCAGCGGCGCCTGGTCGTGCTGGCGCGCCTCGGCCTGGCGCGCCTGCAGCTCGCGCAGCCACGCCCACGCCCCGCCCGCGGACGAGAGGTTCGCGCGGACGGGGAGGGTGGCGATCATCATCCCCACCATCTCCTCGGCGCCCTCCAGCTCGGGCGGGCGGCCGGAGACCACGTTGCCGAACGCCACGTCGTCCTCGCCCGTGTAGCGGGCCAGGAGAAGGGCGAGCGCGCCCTGGAAGAGCGTCGGCAGGGTGACGCCGGCCTCCGCGATGCGCGCCCGCAGCCGCTCGGCGGCCTCGCGGGTGAGGATGCGGCGCGCCTCGGTGAAGAGGCGCGGGGTGGCCCCCGTGCGCGCCGGCGGGAGGGGCGCGGCGCCCTCGAAGCCCGCCAGCTCGCGGCGCCAGAACGCCTCGGCCGCGGCGGGGTCGCGCGCCTCCAGCAGCGCCACGTGGTCGCGGAAGGGGCGCCGCGCGGCCAGCTTCGGCGCCTCGCCCGCGGCGAAGGCGCGGTAGAGCTCGCCCAGGTCTTCCAGCAGCCGGGGGACGGACCACCCGTCGGAGACCAGGTGGTGCAGGCTCCAGATCAGCTCCCACGCGTCGTCGGCGGTGCGCGCCAGCATGATGCGCGTGATCGGCGCGACGTCGGGCGCGAAGCCGCGCGCCTTCTCCTCCGCGACCCGGGCCTCCACGCGGCGCTCCGCCTCGCCGGGCTCCAGCCCGCGCCAGTCCACCCGCTCGATGGGAACGTCGACCGCGTGCAGCACCACCTGCAGCGGACGCCGCAGGGCGCGCCAGGCGAAGGCGGTGCGCAGCACGGGGTGATGGGCGACCAGCGCCCGGAACGCGCGCAGCAGCGCCTCTTCGTCCAGCTCGCCGCGCATGGGGTAGCGGTCGGCCTGCACGTAGATCCCCGTCCCGGCGGGGCCCTCCAGCGCGTGGAAGAGGATCCCCTCCTGCAGCGGGACCAGGGGATACACGTCGTCCACCGTGCCGCGCGCCCCGGCGCCGACCGCCGCCAGCGCGCGGTCGAGGTCCGCCTGGCCGACGGCGGCGAGCGGGAAGTCCGACGGCGTGTAGCCGCCCGCCGAGCCGCGGCAGTGCGCCACCAGCGCGCGGATCGCGTCCAGGTAGTCGGCCGCCACGCGCTCGATCTCGGCCGCGTCGAAGCGGTGGCCGGGGTAGCTCCACGACACGCCCAGCCGCCCGCGGCGCACCGCGGCCAGCACCTGCACGGGGCTGGTGCGCGGCGCGCGCGACGAGAACTGCGGCCCGGACGATTCGCGCGTGCCGCGCAGCCAGCCTTCGCCGCCGCCACCGCCGCCGCCCTGGCCGATGTAGTTGAAGTTCACCTCCGGCGCGGGGATCGCCGCTATCCGCGCGCGGAGCGCCTCGTCCGCGGCCATCCAGCGCAGCACGCCGAAGCCGAGCCCCTTCCGCGGCAGGGCGCGCAGCGTCTCCTTCGCCTCCCGCAGCAGCGCCCGCTCGTCGCCGGCGGCGTCGAGGAGCACGGGGAAGGCGGTGGTGAACCAGCCCACGGTGCGGGTGAGGTCGGTCCCGTCCAGCTGCTCGCGGCCGTGGCCCTCCAGCTCCACCGCCACGGCGCGCCCGCCCGTCCAGCGTCCGAGGGCGCGGGCGAGCGCCGCCAGCAGCGCGTCGTTCACCTGCGTGCCGTAGACGGGCGGCACGTCCTGCAGCAACGCGCGGGTGGTCTCCTCGTCGAGCTCGACGGAGATGGTCCGCGCGTCCATCTCCAGGTCCGCGTCGATGGCGTTGCCGGCGGGGAGGGGGGCCGCGCGCTCCCACGGCCGCGCCAGCCACCACTCCGCCTCCGTCCGCATCTCCGGAGCGTCCGCCAGCTCGGCCAGGCGCTCGGCCCAGCCGCGCACCGAGGTGGTGCGGGGCGGGAGCTGGATCGCCTCGCCCTGCGCCGCCCGCATGCAGGCGGAGGTCAGGTCCTCCAGGAGGATCGGCCAGGAGACGTTGTCCACCGCGTGGTGGTGGATCACCCAGAGGATGCGGTCCGGCTCGCCCTCGCCGCCGCGGTAGAGGACGACGCGGGTGATGGGGCCGTGCTCCAGGTCCAGCCGCCCGTGCGTCTCCACCGCGTGCGCCTCGATGGCGGCCGAGAGCGCGTCGCCCGAGAGGGCGGTGAGGTCGACGATCTCCAGCGGGACCGCGTCGTCCGGCGCGGGATCACCGGATTGGGGGTCGGCAGGTTGGGCGGCGCCGGGTTGGGTGGCGCCGGGTTGGAAACCCGGCGCTGGAACGGCACGAAGTCCGCCTTCGCGGACTATGCCTCTGCTATTGGGCGCGGCGAAGGCCTGGGTCCAGACGCCGGTTTCGTCGCGGGTGAAGCGGAGGCGGAGGGCGTCGTGGTGCTCGATCACGGCGGCGAGGGCGCGCTCCAGCACCGCGGCGTCGACGGGCTCCGCCGCCGCGAGCAGCGCCGCCATGTTCCAGTGCGCCTCGCCGCCGAGGCGGTCGAAGAACCAGTGCTGGATGGGGAGGAGTGGCGCCGGGCCGACGACGGGCGCCTGCGCCTCGGCCGGGGCGACACTCTCGTCGACGGGCGCGGCGACGGCCGCCAGCTCGGCGACGGTGGGGTGCTGGAAGAGGTCCTGCGGGGTGAGCCGGAATCCCTCGCGGATGGCGTGCCCCACCACCATGATCGCCAGGATGGAGTCGCCGCCGAGCGCGAAGAAGTTGTCGTGCACCCCGACGTCGTCGGCGCCGAGGATCTCTTTCCACACCTCCAGCAGGAGCGCCTCCGCCGGCGTGTGCGGCGCGTCGGCCTCGGCGTGGATCTCCGGCGCGTGCGCGGGTGCCGGGAGCGCGCGCCGGTCCACCTTGCCGTTGGGCGTCAGGGGGATCCGGTCGATGGAGACGATGGCGCCCGGCAGCATGTGCGCGGGGAGCCGCTCCCCCAGGTGCTCGCGCAGCGCTTCCACGTCGAGCTGCACCGCATCGCCCGCATCGTCCGACTCCGCGGGGACGACGTAGGCGACGAGGCGCGGGGGCGTCGGCGGGTCGTGCCGCGCGACGACGACGGCGTCGCGCACCGTGGGATGGGCGCGCAGCGCGGCCTCGATCTCCCCCGGCTCGATGCGGAAGCCGCGCACCTTCACCTGCGCGTCCAGGCGCCCGAGGAATTCCAGCTCGCCCGAGCGCAGCCACCGCACGCGGTCGCCCGTGCGGTACATCCGCGCGCCCGACGCGGTTGCGAACGGGTCGGGGACGAAGCGCTCCGCCGTCGCGCCCGCCCGGCCGAGGTAGCCGCGCGTGACGCCCACGCCGCCCACGTGCAGCTCGCCGGGGACGCCGACGGGCACCGGCTGCATCCGCGCATCCAGCACGTAGGTGCGGACGTTCGCGATCGGCTTCCCGATCGGCGGGCGGCCGTCGGTCGGTGGGTCGATGGAGACCGTGGCGCAGATCGTGGTCTCGGTGGGGCCGTACGCGTTCACGAAGCGGCGGCCTTCGCCCCAGCGCGCCACCACGTCGGCGGAGACGGGCTCGCCGGCGGAGACCATGGTGCGCAGCGCCGGCAGCTCCTCCGTGGGGAGCGCGGCGAGGAGCGAGGGCGGCAGCGTGGCGACGGTGACGCCCTCGTCGCGGAGGAGGGCGAGGAACTCGGGGCTCGCCTGGTCGCGGCGCGCCATCACCAGCGCGGCGCCGTTGAGCAGCGAGTGCGCCACTTCCGCGATGGCCGCGTCGAAGGAGAAGGAGGCGAACTGCAGCACGCGCCCGCCCGGCTCCACGCCGAACGCCTCGCGCTGCGCCGCCGCCAGGTTCCCGATCCCGCGGTGCGGCACCACCACACCCTTCGGCCGCCCCGTCGATCCCGAGGTGAAGATCAGGTAGGCGGCGTTCACTTCGTTCACTTCGACCGACAGATTCGTGTCGTCCTCGGCCTCGATCTCCGCCGCGATCTCGTCGAGCGCGACGAGCGTCGCCCCGGTCATTTCCGGCATGTCGCCGGCGAGCGCGGAAGTGGACAGGACGAAGCGGGCGCCGGAATCTTCCAGCATCCACTGTCTACGTTCGGCGGGATAGGCCGGATCGACCGGGAGGAAGGCGCCGCCGGCCTTGTTCACCGCCAGCAGCGCGACCACCATCTCCACCGACCGCTCCAGCGCCAGCGCCACGATGGACTCCGGGCGCACGCCGAGCGCGGCCAGCTTCCGCGCGAGCCGGTTGGCGCGCGCGTTCAGCTCCGCGAAGGTCAGCCGATCGTCGCCGAAGACGAGGGCGAGCTCGCCGGGCGTGCGCGCGGCCTGTGCCTCGAAGAGGCGGTGGAAGGGCGCAACGGGCGCATCGGCGGCGGTGGCGTTCCAGGTTTCGACGACCAGCCGGCGCTCGGCCTCGTCCACGGCGGGCGGGGCGGAGATGGGGGCGTCGGGGTCCGCGAGGAGCGCGGCGAGCAGCCGGCGGTACTCGGCGGTGAAGCGCGCCACCGTCTCGTGGTCGAAGAGCTCCGTGCTGTACGCCGCCACGCCGACCACGTCGGGGCCGGCCTCGCGCAGGTCGAAGGTCAGCTCGAACTGCGCGGGACGCTCGATCGGCTCCGTGGGCAGGTTCGCGGGATCGTGCCCCGGCGTCCCGTCGTCCGCCTGGAAGACCATGGAGGCCTGGAAGACGGGCGAGTGCCCCAGCGAGCGCTCCACCCCCAGCGCGTCGACCAGCTTCTGGAAGGGGACGTCCTGGTGCGCGTACCCGTCGAGCGCCGTCCGCCGCACCTGCCGCAGCAGCGCGCGGAAGGAGGGGTCGCCGGAGAGGTCGGCGCGCAGGGCCAGGGTGTTCACGAAGAAGCCGATCAGCCCCTCCGTCTCCGCGCGCGTGCGCCCGGCCACCTGCGTCCCCACCACCACGTCGTCCGTCCCCGCCAGCCGCGCGAGGAGGACGTCGTAGGCCGCCAGCAGCACCATGAACAGCGTGGCACCCTCGCGTCGCGCCAGCGCCCGCGCGGCGGCGACCAGGTCGGGCGGGAGATGGAAGAAGCGGCGGGCGCCGGCGTAGGTGCGCACCGCGGGCCACGGGCGGTCGGCGGGGAGCTCCAGCACGGCGGGGGTGCCGGCGAGCGCGCGGCGCCAGAACTCCACCTGCGGCTCCAGGCCGCCGCTCTCCAGCCACCGCCGCTGCCAGACCGCCCAGTCCGCGTACTGCACCGGGAGCGGCGCCAGCGGCGAGGCGCCGTCGTGCGCGAAGGCGTCGTAGAGCGTGCGCAGCTCGCGCTCGAGGAGGTCCATCGACCATCCGTCGACCACCACGTGGTGCACCGAGAGCACCAGGAGCGAGGCCGCCGGCAGCCGCAGCAGGCGCGCGCGCAGGAGCGGCCCGCGCTCCAGGTCGAACACCTCCTCGCCCGCGGCGGCGAGGGCGGCGTGCGTGGCCGCGCCCGCATCCTCCTCCCCCAGCGCCCGGAGCTCCTCCACCGGGAGGGGGACGGGGGACGACGGAAGGATCACCTGCACCGCGCTGTTCTCGACCGCGCGGAAGACGGTGCGGAGCGCCTCGTGCCGGCGCACGACCTCGGAGAGGGCGCGCGCCAGCGCCGCGGCGTCGGCGCCCGCGTCGAAGGCGTAGGCGGAGGCGAGGGCGAAGGGGAGTGCGCCGGGGCCCAGGCGGTCCATCACCCAGAGCCGCTCCTGCCCGTAGGAGAGCGGGAGCTCCGCGTCGCGCGGCGCCGGGACGAGCGGCGGGGCGCCGTCGGTCGCGGCGTCCGCGCGCAGTGCCTCGTCCACTTTCGCCGCGAAGCCGGAAAGGACCGGGTCCTCGAAGACGGCGCGGATGGGTACTTCCACCCCGAACGCCTCGCGAACGCGCGTCACCAGCCGCGTGGCGAGGAGGGAGTGGCCGCCGAGGTCGAAGAACGAGTCGTCGGCGCCCACGCGCTCCACCCCGAGCAGCGCGGCCCAGACCCCGGCGACGATCTCCTCGGTCGGGGTGCGCGGCACCGCCCGCCCCGCTCCCGCGCCGAAGTCGGGGGCGGGGAGGGCGCGGCGGTCCACCTTCCCCGCGGGGGTGAGCGGGAGCGCGTCGAGCGCGGCGAAGGCGGACGGCACCATGTAGCCGGGGAGCGTCGCCGCCGCGTGCGCCCGGAGCCCGGCCAGGTCGACCGAGGCGGGGGCGACGTACGCCGCCAGCCGCCGCTCCGCGCCCTCGCCGGGCGCGGTCACCACCGCCTCGCGCACCCCGGGGAAGGCGCGCAGCACGGCCTCGACCTCCCCCGGCTCGATGCGGAAGCCGCGCACCTTCACCTGGTCGTCGAGCCGGCCGAGGAACTCCAGGACAGAAGTGCGGGAGTGCGGGAGTGCGGGAGTGCGTTGGCTCTCGCGCGGATCCGACGCACTGCCGTACTCCCGCACTTCCGCACTCGCTTCCCGCCACCGTACCCGGTCCCCGGTGCGATACAGGCGCGCGCCGGGGACTCCGGACAGCGTGTCGGGGACGAACGCGGCGGCCGTGAGCGCCGGGCGCCCCAGGTAGCCGCGCGCGACGCCCGCGCCGCCCAGGTACAGCTCGCCGGGGACGCCGACGGGGACGGGGCGCATCCGCGCGTCGAGCACGCAGGCCGTCGTCCCCAGCACGGGGCGCCCGATCGGCACCGGGGCGCGTGGGTCGGCGTGCGCGCCGGCCTCGAACACCGTGGCGGTGACGGTGGCCTCGGTGGGGCCGTAGCTGTTGAGCAGCTGCGCGCCCCCGGCGAGCCGGACCCACGCCGCCGTCGAGTCGGAGCGCGCCCGCTCGCCGCCGATCACGCAGATGCGCACCGACGGGGGGAATGGAGCGCCCTCCTCCATCGCCGCCACCCACTCGTGCCAGAACGCGGTGGGCAGGTCGGCGACGGTGATCCCCCGCTCCACGCAGTGGCGCGAGAACGCCGCCCCGTCCGGCACCTCCGCCGGCCGGAAGACGAGCGCCGCCCCCGCCGCCCAGGTGGGGAAGATCTCCTCCACCGAGATGTCGAAGGAGAACGAGGCGAACTGCGTCACCCGGTCCGCCGGCGTCAGCTCCGCCAGCGCGACGTGCCCGCGCGCCAGGTTCGCCAGCGCCCCGTGGGTGACCACCACCCCCTTCGGCCGCCCCGTGGACCCCGACGTGTAGATGACGTACGCGGCGGAGAGGGGATCGATGGAGATGGAGACGTCGCCATCCCCCGCCTCCGCCGCGATCCGCTCCCACTCCGCGTCCACCGCGACGACCTCCACCCCGCCCGCCCGGATGCGGTCGGCGAGGGACTCCGGCTCGCTGTCCCCTGTCCCCTGTCCCCTGTCCCCTGCCGTCCCCTGTCCCCCGTCCCCTGCCGTCAGGACCAGCGCCGCGCCCGAGTCCGCGAGCATCCACTCGATGCGCTCCGCCGGGTACGCGGGGTCCAGGGGGACGTATGCCGCGCCGGCCTTCAGCGCGCCGAGAACGGCGACGGCCAGCTCCAGCCCCCGCTCCATGGCGATGGCCACGCGCGACTCGGGGCCGACCCCGCGCGCCCGCAGGAAGGCGGCGAGAAGCCCGGCCCGTGCGTCCAGCTCGGCGTAGGTGAGCGCCTCGTCCCCGGCCAGCACGGCGGTCGCGGTGGGCGCCTCCGCCGTCCGGGCGTCGATGAGGTCGAGCACGGTGCCGCCCTCGCCGCCGCCGTCCGGGCCGGAGGAGAGGTCGCGCGCGGCGGCGCGGTCCTCGTCCGAGAGCGGCGGGAGCGTGGAGAGGGGGACCTCGGGCGCGTCGAGGGCGGCGGCGAGGAGCGCGTCGAGGTGCGCCATCAGCCGTTCCATCGTCGCCGCCTCGAAGAGGTCGAGCGCGTACTCGGCGGTGGCGAAGTAGGCGTCGTCCCAGTCGTAGAGCGCCAGGGTCAGGTCGTACGCCGCCGTCTGCCGGCCGCGCGCGAGCCCGCCCACCGCCACGCCCTCCAGCTCCACCGCCCCGCCGCCGCCCGGGGCGTTCTGGAGGATGAACATCACCTGGAAGACGGGCGTGTGGCTCATCGACCGTTCCGGGTGCAGCTCCGCCACCAGCCGCTCGAAGGGGAGGTCCTGGTGCTCGTAGGCGCCGAGCGTGGTCTCGCGCACCCGCGCCACCAGCGCGGAGAAGCCGGGATCGCCCGACAGGTCGCCGCGCAGCGCCAGCGTGTTGGCGAAGAAGCCGATCAGCGGCTCCAGCTCCGGGCGCGTGCGGTTGGCGATGGGCGTGCCCACCACCACGTCGTCCTGCCCCGCCCAGCGCCCCAGCACCGCCTGGAAGGCCGCGAGGAGCACCATGAACGGCGTGGCGCCCCGCTCGCGGGCGAACGCCTCGACGGCCGCGCGCCGCCCCGCCGCGAGGCGGAAGGTCTGGAAGGCGCCCTCGCCGCTGGGCTCCGCCGGGCGCGGGTGGTCGGTGGGGAGCTCCAGCAGCTCCGGCGCGCCCGCCATCCGCTCCCTCCACCACGCCGCCAGCCGCTCCAGTGCCTCGCCGCCGATCTCCTCGCGCTGGCGCAGGGCGAAGCGGCCGTAGGTGGTCGGCAGCTCGGCGAGCGGCGACCCCTCGTCGCGCGCGAAGGCCTGGTAGAGCGCCAGCAGCTCGTTCCGGAAGATCCCCTGCGACCACCCGTCCGTGGCGACGTGGTGCACGGTCCAGAGGAGGACGTGGTCGTCGTCGTCCGCGCGCAGCAGGCGGGCGCGGAAGAAGGGGCCCTCGGGCGGGAACTCCTGCCGCGCCTCCTCCTCGGCCAGGCGGGCGTACGCCGCGTCGCGCGCCTCGCCCGGCTCGGCGTCGACGTCCCGCGCGCGCAGGCGGACGGGGCGCGCGGGCTGCACCACCTGCACCGGCTCGCCGTCGCGCAGCTCGATGCGGGTGCGCAGCGGCTCGTGGCGGCGGACGATCTCGGTGAGCGCGTACTCCAGCACCCGGTCGTCCAGCGGCCCGGTGAAGCGCAGCGCGTCGGGGACGTTGTAGGCGGCGTGGGAGCCGAGCTGCATCAGCACCCAGAGGCGCTGCTGCGCGAAGGAGAGCGGGTACACGCCCGGGGGATACGCGGGCGCCGCCGGCTGCTCCGCCTCGGCCGCGGCCTCCGCGGGGCGGAGCGCCTCCACCGCGGCGGCGAGGCCGGCCAGGGTGGGCGCGGCGAAGAGCGCCTTCACCGGGAGGGTGACGCCGAGGCGCTCCTGGATGCGCGAGAGCACCTGCGTCGCCCGCAGCGAGTGCCCGCCCAGGGCGAAGAAGTCGTCGCCCGCGCGCACCCCGTCCACCCCCAGCACCTCGCGCCAGATGGCCGCGACGGCCTCTTCCGTCGGCGTGAGCGGCGCGTCCGGCGCGGCGGCGGCGGCGAGCTCCGGCTCCGGGAGCGCGCGGCGGTCCACCTTTCCGTTCACCGTCAGCGGCACCGCCTCAATCGCCACGAAGGCGGAGGGGACCATGTAGTCGGGGAGGATGGACTTCAGGTGCGCCCGCAGCGCGCCGTTGTCCTTTTTGTCCTCTATTGCCGAAGTGTCCCCGTCCGCGGGAACGACGTACGCCACCAGCACGCGGCCGTCTCCCCCGCCGCGCGCGGTGACCACGGCCTCGCGCACGGAGGGGTGCTTCGCCAGCGCGGCCTCGATCTCCCCCAGCTCCACGCGGAAGCCGCGCACCTTCACCTGCGCGTCGGCGCGGCCGGCGGGGACCACCGCGCCGTCGGGGCGGTAGCGGCCGAGGTCGCCGGTGCGGTAGACGCGGTCCGCCGGGGCGCCGGTCAGGGGATTGGGGACGAAGCGCGCCGCCGTCAGCGCCGCGTCGTTCAGGTAGCCCCGCGCGAGGTACGGGGTGCGGACGGCGATCTCCCCCAGCTCCCCGACGCCCGCGAGCCCGCCGCCGGGCGCGAGCACCAGCAGGTCGACCCCGTCGATGCCGCGGCCGATGGGGACGGCGTCCGCCACCTCCGCCAGGTCGGCGGGGACGCGGAAGGCGGCGATGGCCTGCGGCGTTTCGGTGGCGCCATAGACGTTGACGGCGTCGGCGCCCGGGGCGATGGCACGCAGCCGTTCCACGTCCGCCGCGCGCAGCACGTCGCCGCCGAAGCAGGCGAGGCGCAGCGCGGGGAGCGCCGCATCCCCCGCCCCCGTCGCCAGGAGCTGCCCCATCGCGGGGGTGAGATGGGCGACGGTGACGCCGCCGTCCTTCATCCACCCCGCCAGCCACCCCGGCGTGCCGACCTGCTCCGGGTCGGGGATGGCGATGGAGCCGCCGACGCAGAGCGCCGCGAAGACGTCGCGCAGGAGCGGGTCGTGCGCGAGGCCGGAGAGGACGGAGACGCGGTCCGCCTCGCCGATCCCCAGCTCCCGCGCGTACCAGCCGAAGAAGTGCGCCAGCGGCCGGTGCGTCCCCGCGATCGCCTTCGGCGCGCCCGTGGTCCCTGAGGTGAAGGCGACGTACGCCAAGTCATCTGGGCCCACGGAGACGTCTTTTTGGTTCTTGGTCTCTTCTGTTGGGGCACCCGCGGCGTCCAGCGCGTGGATGCTTTCCGTCTTGTCCTTTTTGTCTCTTATCTCATCCGGCCGCACCCCGAGCGCGACCGTCGCGCGGACGCTCTCCGCCAGCGCGGCGGCGACCTCGTCCGGCACCTCGCCCGCGGCGTCGATGCGCAGCAGGGCGGCGGGCTTCGCGGCGCGGACCTGCGCGGCGAGGCGGGCGGGCGGATACGCGGGGTCGAGGATGGCGAAGGCGGCCCCGGCCTTCCACGCGCCCAGCAGCGCGCGGACGAGCGCGGCGGAGCGGTGCGCCCAGACCGCGACGACCTCGCCGGCCCGGACCCCGTCGGCGATCAACTGGTGGGCGACGTGGTTCGCTGCCGCGTCGAGCTCCGCGTACGTCCACCGCCCCGCCGCGTCCACGACCGCGAGGGAGTCGGGGGATGCGGCCGCGCGGGCGGCGAACGCCTCGTGCACGGCGCCGCGCCAGGGCTCGGGCTCGAGCGGGCGCGTGGGGTCGGGGAGGAGGGCCGCCGCGTCGTCGGTGGCCAGCGAGAAGGCCGAGAGGGGGCGGCGCGGGTCGTCCACCGCCTGCGCCAGCACGGCCTGGAGCTGCGCCAGCAGCGCGCGCATCCGCGGCGCGGCGAAGACGTCCGTGTCGTACAGCAGCTGCGCGGAGATCCCGTCCGGCCCCTCGTGCGCGTACAGCGTGAGGTCGAACTTGCCGGCGGGGTCGTCCAGCATCCCGAACGGCTCCAGCGCCAGCCCGGGGAGGTCGATCGAGGGCGCCAGGAAGTTCGCCAGGTTCAGCATCACCTGGAACAGGGGCGAGCGCGACAGGTCGCGCTCGGGCTGCACCTCTTCCAGCACCCGCTCGAAGGGCACGTCCTGGTGGGCGTACGCCTCCAGCGTGGCCTCGCGCACCCGCCGCAGCAGGTCGGCGAAGGCGGGATCGCCCGACAGGTCCACGCGCAGCGCCAGCGAGTTCAGGAAGAGGCCGATCATCCCCTCCGTCTCGGGGCGGGTGCGCCCGGCGATGGGGGTGCCCACCACCACGTCGTCCTGCCCCGACCAGCGCGCGAACACCACGTCGAGCGCCGCCAGCAGCACCATGAACAGGGTGGAGCCCTCGCGCCGCCCCAGCGCCAGCACGGCGTCGGAGAGGGCGCGCGGCAGCACGGCCGACTCCAGCGCGCCGCGGTGGCCCTGCACCGCCGGCCGCGGGCGGTCGGTGGGGAGCTCCAGCCGCGGGGGCGCCCCGGCCAGGGTGCGGCGCCAGTAGGCCAGCTGCGCCTCCAGCACCTCTCCCCCCAGCCACGCGCGCTGCCACACCGCGAACTGCGGGTACTGCAGCGCCGGCTCGGGGAGCGGCGACGGCTCGCCGCCCGCGAAGGCGGTGTAGAGCGCCCACCACTCGGTGAGGAGCACGCTCAGCGACCACCCGTCGACCACGGCGTGGTGCACGCAGGAGAGGAGGACGTGGTCCTCGTCGTCCAGGCGCGCCAGCTCCACGCGGAGCAGGGGCCCGCGCGCCAGGTCGAACGGCGCCTCCGCCACCCGCCGGGCCAGCGCCCACGCCTCCGCCTCGCGGGCCCCGGGCTCCAGCCCGCGCAGGTCGTGCAGGGGCAGCTCGACGGGCCCCGCCGGGAGGACGTGCTGCACGGGAACGCCGCCGCGTTCGTGGAACACGGTGCGCAGCGCCTGGTGCCGGCGCACCACCTCCTCCAGCGCGCGCCGCAGCACCGCCGCGTCCAGTTGCCCCCGGAGCCGCATGGGGAAGGGGATGGAGAAGGCGGGGCTCCCCGGCTCCAGCCGGTCCAGGAACCACATCCGCTCCTGCGCGAACGACACCGGCGCCTCGCCGCCGTCGGGCACGGGGGGCGCCGCCACCTCCGCCGGCGCGCCCCCGCCCTCCGTCGCGCGGCGCAGGCGGTCCACCTCGGCCGCCAGCGCCCGCACCGTGGAGTGCTCGAAAAGGGCGCGCAGGGGGATCTCCACCCCGAAGACTGCGCGCAGCCGCGACACCGCGCGCGTGGCCAGGAGCGAGTGCCCGCCGCGGTGGAAGAAGTCGTCGAGCGCGCCCACCCGCTCCACCTCCAGCAGCCCGGCCCACTCGCCGGCCACGATCTCCTCCGTGGGGGTCGCCGGCGCCACGCTCCCCTCCGCCCCGCCGAAGTCCGGCTCCGGGAGGGCGGCGCGGTCCACCTTGCCGTTGGGGGTGAGCGGGAGCGCGTCGACCGCCACGAACGCCGCCGGCACCATCCAGGCGGGGAGGCGCCCGGCCGCGTACGCCGCCAGCGCCGCGGGCTCCACGCGCGCGCCCGCGGCGGCGACCACCCAGGCGGCCAGGCGCCGGGCGTCGCCGGCGCCGCGCACGTCCACCACCGCGTCGCGCACGGCGGGGTGGTCGCGCAGCACCGCCTCCACCTCGCCCGGCTCGATGCGGAAGCCGCGCAGCTTCACCTGGCGGTCCACCCGCTCCAGGAACTCCACCTCGCCGAGGCGGTTCCAGGTCGCGCGGTCGCCCGTGCGGTACAGCCGGCTCCCGTCGCCGGCGAAGGGATCGGGAACGAAGGTCTCGGCGGTGAGCGCCGGCCGGCCCGCGTAGCCGCGCGCCAGCCCGCCTCCGCCCACGCACAGCTCGCCGGGCTCCGCGGGGGCGACAGGGCGCAGCGCGGCGTCGAGCACGTACACGCGCGCCCCCGCCACCGGCCGCCCCACGGGGAGGGGGCCGGCTTCCGCGTCGCCGGGGCGGATCACGTGGCAGCAGGTGAAGACGGTGGCCTCGGTGGGGCCGTAGCCGTTCACCAGCCGCGTGCCGGGGAGGAGCTCGCCCGCGCGGGCCACGTGCGCCGGCGAAAGGACGTCGCCCCCCGACATCAGCAGGCGCACCCCGCCGAAGCCGGGGGCGCCGGCGTCCACCACCTGGTGGAAGAGCCCGGCGGTGAGCCACGCCGTGGTCACCCCGTGCCGGCGGACGAAGTCGCCCAGCCGCTCCGGGTCGGGAACGCCCGGCGGGGGGACGGCCGCCGCCCCGCCGTTCAGCAGCGCGCACCAGAGCTCCAGGGTGGTGGCGTCGAAGGCCGGCGGCCCCAGGTGCAGGAAGACGTCGCCGGCGCCCAGGCGGGCGTACGGCTGCGGGCCCGCGAGCCCCACCACCGGGCGGTGCGGCACGGCGACGCCCTTGGGCAGCCCCGTGGACCCGGAGGTGTAGAGGATGCAGGCCAGCCCCTCGGGGTCGACCTCGACCTCCAGGTCGGCCGCCGGGCGCGCGGCGATGGCCTCGGCCTCGCACCGCAGGCAGACCACGCGCGCCCCGCCGGCCCACGCCGCGGCCGCGGCGGGGTCCACGGTGACCACGGCGTCCACCTTCGCCTCGGCGGCCAGCAGGCGGAGCCGGTCGGCCGGGTACGCCGGGTCGAGGGGGACGTACGCGCCCCCGGCCTTGAGGATGGCGAGCAGCGCCGCCACCAGCTCGGGCGAGCGGTCCAGCGTGACCCCCACGCGCGACCCGGGGCCCACGCCGGCCGCGCGCAGGTGGTGCGCCAGGCGGTTGGCGCGCGCGTTCAGCTCGCCGTAGGCGACGGGCCCGTCGTCGGTGCGGAGCGCGTCCGCGCCGGGGGCGCGCGCGGCCCACCCCTCGAAGACGCGGTGGATGGGGCGCGAGGCGTCGTTGGCCGGCGGCCCGGCGGCGAAGGAGAGGGCGAGCGCCGTCTCCGCGGCGTCGGCCGGGGCGGGGGCGGAGACCGGGGCGTCGGGCGCGTCGAGCAGCGCCTCCAGCAGCCGCCGGTACTCCGACACGAAGCGCCCGGCGGTCGCGTGCTCGAACAGCTCCCGGCTGTAGACCACGGCCCCGTCGAGGCCGCCGCCCGCCTCGAAGAGCTCGAAGAGGAGCTCGTACTCCGCCGGGCAGGGCTGGGGCTCGCCCGGCGCCACCGCGTCGTCGCCGGCGGCCGGCGCGGGGAGCGGGCCGGCCACGGGCGCGCTCCCGTCGGTCTGCAGCAGGAAGGAGACGTTGAAGACGGGGGGATGGCTGAGCGTGCGCGGCACCTCCAGCGCCTCCACCAGCCGCTGGAAGGGGACGTCGGCGTGCGCGTAGGCGTCGAGGGTGGCGCGCCGCACCCGCGCCACCGCCTCGCGGAAGGTGGGGTCGCCGGAGAGGTCCGCGCGCAGCGCCAGCCCGTTGACGAAGAGGCCGATGAGCCCCTCCGTCTCCTCGCGCGTGCGCCCGGCCATCTGCGTGCCCACCACCACGTCGTCCACCCCCGCGAGGCGCGCCAGCAGCACGTCGAAGGCGGCCAGGAGCACCATGAAGAGGGTGGCGCCCTCGCGCTGCGCCAGCGCCCGCGCCCGGGTGACCAGGCCGGCGGGAAGGCGGAAGAGGCGGCGGGCGCCCTCGCCGGTGCGCGCGGCGGGGCGCGGCCGGTCGCCCGGCAGGTCGAGCGCCTCGGGGGCGCCCGCCAGCGCGCGGCGCCAGAACTCCACCTGCGCGTCGAGCACCCCCGTCTCCAGCCAGCGGCGCTGCCACACGGCGTAGTCGGCATACTGCACCGGGAGCGGCGCCAGCGGCGACGGCTCGCCGCGCGAGAAGGCCGCGTGCAGCGCGCGCAGCTCGCGCTCCAGCACGCGCACCGACCAGCCGTCGACCACCAGGTGGTGCATCGACACCAGGAGCGTCGACTCGCCGGTCCGCCGCAGCAGGTGGGCGCGCAGCAGCGGGCCGCGCTCCAGGTCGAACGGCCCCGCCGCCCCGGGTGTCGCGGCGTCCCGCGCCACGCGGTCCTGCGCCTCGACCGGGAGCGCGCGCAGCTCCTCCTCCGGCACCTCCACGGCGAAGGGGGGGAGCACCACCTGCACCGGGCCCTGCTCGCCCACGCGGAAGACGGTGCGCACCGCCTCGTGGCGGCGCACCACCTCCTCCAGCGCGCGCTTCAGCACCTCCACCTCCGCGTCGGGCGCGAAGGGGAGGGAGAAGGTGAGCGCGTACGCGGACGTGCCCGGCGTGAGCGTCTCCATCAGCCAGAGCCGCTCCTGCCCGTACGACAGGGGGGGCGCGTCGCGCGGCCCGGGCTCCACCGGCGGGGGCGAGACGGCCGCCGCGCCGGCGCGCAGGGCGTCGATGCGCGCGGCCAGCGCCCGCAGCGACGGTGCCTCGAACACGTCGCGCAGCGGCAGCTCCACGGCGAACACCGCGCGCATCCGCGACACCACCCGCATGGCCAGGAGCGACTGCCCGCCCAGCTCGAAGAAGTCGTCCGCCGGGCCGGGGCGCTCCACCCCCAGCACCTCGCGCCACACCTCCGCCAGCAGCTCCTGGGTGGGCGTCTCCAGCGCCCGCGCCTCGCCCCCGCCCCCCTCCCCGGCGGGCTCGCGCAGGGCGTGGCGGTCGACCTTGCCGTTGCGGGTGAGGGGGAACGCGTCGAGGAAGGCCCACGCGGCGGGCACCATGTACTCCGGCAGGCGCCCGGAGAGGTGCGCCCGCAGCGCGGCCGCGCCGACCCCGCCGTCCGCCGCCACCCAGGCCACCAGGCGCCGCTCCGCCCCCTCGCCGCGCGCCTGCACCACGGCCTCGCGCACCGCGGGGTGGGCCATGAGCGCGGCCTCGATCTCCCCCGGCTCGATGCGGAAGCCGCGCACCTTCACCTGGAAGTCCATGCGCCCGAGGAACTCCAGGACCCCAGTGCGGGCGTGCGTGAGTGCGGGAGTGCGTTGGCCCTCGCGCGAATCCAGCGCACTTCCGCACTCCCGCACTTCCGCACTCGTCGTCTCGGTCCGCCACCGCGCCCGGTCCCCGGTGCGGTACAGGCGCGCGCCGGGAACGCCGGAGAAGGGATCCGGAACGAAGCGCTCCGCGGTGAGCCCCGGGCGCCCCACGTAGCCGCGCGCCAGCCCGTCGCCGCCCGCGTACAGCTCGCCGGGGGCGCCCACCGGCACCGGCCGCATGTCGGCGTCGAGCACGTACACGCGGGTGTTGGAGACCGGCACGCCGATGGGGACCGGGCCGCCGTCCCAGTCGTCGCCGATGGTGTGGCAGCTGGTGAAGACGGTGTTCTCGGTGGGCCCGTAGCCGTTGATCAGCCAGAGCGCGGGGAAGCGCGCGCGCACCTTCGCGACCGCCTCCACGGGGAGCACGTCGCCGCCGGTCATGAGCCGGCGCACGCCGGCCAGGTCGTCGAGCCGCTCCTGCACCAGCACCTGGAAGAGCCCGGCGGTCACCCAGAGCAGGGTCACCCCGTGGCGCACCATCTCCCGCCCCAGCTCCTCGAGCGAGGGGTCCGCCCGCTCCGGGATCACCAGGCGGCCGCCGTTCAGCAGCGGGCTCCACATCTCCAGCGTGCTGGCGTCGAACGGCACCGCCGAAGCCTGCAGCATCACCTCGTCGGGGGCGTACGACGCGTAGCCGGCGCCGCGCACCAGGCGCACCACGCCGCGGTGCTCCACCGCCGCCCCCTTGGGCGTTCCGGTGCTCCCGGAGGTGTAGAGGACGTACGCCATCCCGTGCGGGTCCGTCTCCACCCGCGGGTCGTCGGCCGGCTCCGCGGCGATGTGCCCGGCTTCCCGGTCGATGCGGACCACGGCGGCCCCGGCCGGGAGCGGCGCGCGCAGCGCCTCCCGCGTCACCACCACGTCCACGCCCGCGTCCGCCACCATGAACGCCAGCCGCTCGCGCGGATACGCGGGGTCGAGGGGAACGTACGCGCCCCCCGCCTTGAGCGCGGCGAGCACGGCGACGACCGACTCCGGCCCCCGTTCCAGGCAGATCCCCACGCGCGACTCCGGGCCCACGCCGAGCCCCACCAGGTGGTTGGCCAGGCGGTTGGCGGCCGCGTCGAGCGCCGCGTAGCTGAGCGCCGCGTCGCCCCGGGTGACGGCGATCGCCGCGGGGGTGCGCGCCGCCTGCTCCGCGAAGAGCCGGTGGATGGACGCGCCGGAGGGATAGGGGACCGCGGTGCGGTTCCACTCCACCAGCACGGCCTCGCGCTCCTCCGGCGCCAGCGGCTCCAGCGCGGCGGTGGTGGCGGCCTCGCCGGAGGCGAGCTGCGCCAGCACGCGGAGGTAGGCGGCCAGCAGGGCCCGGCCGCGCGCCGGGTCCAGGCGGCGCGCGTCCCAGGTGACGGAGACGCGCATCTCGGCGGCCGAGGGCGCGACCACCAGCGAGAGCGCGTAGTTGGTGCGTTCCCCCGCGCGCGCCTCCGTCACCACGAAGGGGGGCTCCTCCCCCGTCCCCCCGCCGCCCGTCGGGAGGTTCTCGAAGACGAAGAGGGTCTCGAAGAGCGGCGCCTCGCCCGGGAGGCCGCTCCAGGCGTGCACCATGGACAGCGGGGCGAGCTCGTGCTCGCGCGCCTCGGCCTGCTCGTAGTGCAGCGCGCGCAGCCACTCCGCCGTCGGCCGCCGGGCGGGGACGCGCACCCGCACGGGGACGGTGTTGATGAACAGCCCGATCATCTCCTCGACCCCCGGCACCTCCGGCGGTCGCCCGGAGACGGTGGTGCCGAACACCACCTCGCCGCGCCCCGTGTAGCGGGCGAGCACCACCGCCCACGCCGCCTGCACCAGCGTGCCCGTGGTCACCCGGAGGCGCCGCGCCGTCTCGGCCAGCGCGGCGGCGAGCTCGGCGGACACGTGCTCCGTCTCCCGTCCGTGCTCCTCGGCGGGGCGGCCGGCGCGCGCGGGGGCGCGGTCCAGCGGCAGCGGGGTCGGCTCGTCCACGCCGCCCAGTCGCTTGCGCCAGAACGCCTCGGCGGCCTCCACGGGCTGCCGGCCGATCCAGGCCACGTAGTCGCGGAACGCCGGCCGCCGGGGGAGCACGATCTCGCGCCCGGCGCGCGCCGCGTCGTAGGCCGCCGCGAAATCGGCGAACACGAGCCCCAGCGACCACCCGTCCGTGAGCAGGTGGTGCACCGAGAGGAGGAACCGCCACTCGCGCCCATCCATGCGCGCCAGCGCCAGCCGCACCAGCGGCGCCCGGCGCAGCTCCCACCCCGCGGCGCGGTCGTCGTCGAGCAGCGCGGCCCAGCGCGACTCGCGCTCCGCGGCGGGGAGGGCGCTCCAGTCCTCCACGCGCACCGGCACGCCGGCCTGGCGGAAGACGACCTGCATCGGCTGCTTCACGCCCTCCCAGACGAAGCCGGTGCGCAGCGCCGGGGTGCGGTCCACCACCGCCTGCCACGCGGCCGCGAACGCCTCCGGGCGCAGCTCGCCCTCGAGGGTGAGCGTCACCTGCTCCGCGTACGCGTCCGCCTCGGGCGAATGGAGCGCGTGGAAGAGCATCCCCTGCTGGAGGGGCGTGAGCGGGTACAGGTCTTCTACGTTCTTGCGGGTCATCGCTGACGAAAGTGCCTGGTGCCTGGTGCCTGGTGCTAAGTGCTAAGTGCTAAGTGCTAAGTGCTAAGTGCCAAGTGCTGAGTGCTGGTGTCTCGCGCTCAGCGCCGCGCCGTTGGTGTCCGCGAAGGCGGACTGTGCCGTTGTAGCGGCGAGCTCACTCGCCTGGTTGCCACCATCCCCGGCCCTGCCGCTTCAGCCGCGGCTCAGCGTCGCTCTGTGGCTCGGTGCCGCGCTCCGGCCCGGCACGCGCCGCGGCTCGGCGCCCTCTCCGGCTCGCTTGGGGCTCGCCACCTCTCCCGTGCCGGGAGAGGTCGTGACGCCGCCGCCTGCGCCGACCCGATCCGGCAACGCTGCGTCTGCTTTCACACCACTCCGCGCAGGTGGCGACGATGCCCAGCCCCTCGCCCGGTACGGGAGAGGGTTGGCGCTCATCCTCAGGCGCAGGGAGAGGGCGCGGGGCTTAGGTGCCCGGCGGCATCCCCGGTGTCTCCAGCAGCGCGTCCAGCCCCGAGAGGTCGCCGCCGAGCTCCTCCAGCAGCGCCGCCAGCGCCTCGTCGCGCATGCGGTCGACGCGCGCGGCCAGGTCGCGCAGCCGCGGCGTCTCGAAGACGGCCCGCAGCGGCAGCTCCACGTCCAGGCGGGCGAGCACCCCGGTGGTCATCCGCATGGCCAGCAGCGAGTGCCCGCCCAGCAGGAAGAAGTTGTGGCCGGCGCCCACCCGCTCCACCCCCAGCAGCTCCGCCCAGAGCTCCGCCAGCACCTGCTCGGTCGCCGTCTCGGGCGGGAGGAAGGGCACCGCCGCCGCGGTCTCGTCGAGGTCGGGCTCGGGGAGCGCGCGGCGGTCCACCTTGCCGCTGGGGGTGAGCGGAAACGCCTCCAGCGCCACCACCGCGGCGGGCACCATGTACTCCGGGAGCCGCTCCGCCGCGTGCGCCCGCAGCGCCGCGACGTCCACCGACTCGGGGACGACGAACGCCGCCAGCCCGCGCCGGTCGCCCTCGCCGCGCAGCACCACCGCCGCGTCGCCCACGCCGGGGAAGCGGCGCAGCACCTCCTCGATCTCGCCGGGCTCGATCCGCTGGCCGCGCAGCTTCAGCTGGGCGTCCAGGCGGCCGAGATACTCAAGAACAGCAGTGCGTGAGTGCGTGAGTGCGGGAGTGCGTTGGCTCTCGCGCGAATCCAGCGCACTTCCGCACTCCCGCACTCCCGCACTTTCTTCCGACGCACTTTCTTCCGACGCACTTTCTTTCCACCTGGCCCGGTCGCCGGTGCGGTACATCCGCGCCCCGGGAACCCCCGCGAAGGGGTCGGGGATGAAGCGCTCGGCCGTGGCGGCCGGCCGGTCGGTGTAGCCGCGCGCCACGCCGGGGCCGCCCAGGAAGAGCTCGCCGGGGACGCCCACCGCCGCCGGGCGCAGCCCCGTACCCAGCACGTACGCCCGCGTGCCGGCCGTCGGGCGGCCGATGGTGGGCGCCTCGCCGGCGCGCGGCTCGCTCCAGGTGGCGAAGACCGTGGTCTCGGTGGGGCCGTAGAGGTTGCGGATGGTGCGCACCGTTCCCGTCGCCAGCAGCGGGTCCACCAGCGCGCCCAGGAGCGCCTCGCCGCCCAGGTTCAGCGTGGCGAGCGTGGGCGGGAACGCGCCGAGGCGCAGCAGCTCGGCTGCGGCGGTGGGCGCCATGAACGCCGCGCGCACCTCCTCCTCCGGCGCAAGCAGCGGCAGCTCCAGCGCGTTCTCCACCAGCACCACCGTTCCGCCGGCGCAGAGGGTGCCGAACAGCTCCGCCACCGACACGTCGAAGGAGAAGGCCGTGGACCCCAGCACCGTGCGGCGCTCCTCGGGCGCCATCACCTCGTCGAGCCAGTCGAAGAGCACGGAGATGGACCCGTGCTCCACCATCACCCCCTTGGGCATCCCCGTGGAGCCCGAGGTGTAGAGGACGCACGCGAGCGACGCGGGGTGCACGTCGATCCCCGGGTCCTCCCCCGCCTCCGCGTCGACCTCCGCCGCGCTCGCGTCGAGCGCGAGCACCGGGACGCCGGCGGGGAGGAGGTCCGCCAGCGCCGGGGTGGTCACCACGGCGGCCGCGCGCGCGTCGGCCGCCAGCGCGGCCAGCCGGGCGGGGGGGTGGTTGGGGTCGAGGGGGACGTACGCGGCGCCCGCCTTCATCGCCCCCAGCATGGCGGCGACCGCGTCGGGGGTGCGCTCCAGGCAGACGCCCACCCGCGCCCCGGGGCCCGCGCCGAGCGCCGCCAGCCGTCGCGCGACGCGGTTGGCGCGCGCGTTCAGCTCGCCGCGCGTCACCGTCTCCCCGCGGAAGCGCAGCGCGGGCGCGCCGGGGTCGGCCGCCACCCGCCCCTCCCAGCGCGCCGGGAGCGAGGCGAACGGCTGCGCGCGGCGCGGCGAGGCGGCCCACTCCCGCAGCACCCGGCGCCGCTCCTCCGCGTCCAGCAGCGGGATCTCGGCGAGCGGGCGGTCGGGCTGGGCGGCGGCGCCCTCCAGCAGCCGCGCCAGCTGCCGGGCGAAGCGCTCCATCGTGGCCGCGTCGAAGAGGTCGGTGGCGTACTCCAGCACCCCGCTCACCGAGCCGTCCTCCATCTCCAGCGTGGCCATCATCAGGTCGAAGCGCGCGGACCCGAGGTCGGTCGAGGCCAGCGGGCTCTCCGGCGAGAGCGGCTTCGCGTCCAGCAGGTCGTCCAGCCCCCCCGGCCGCGGATGCCGGGTGAGGGCGGCGTGGTGGAAGTAGAGCGCCTGGAAGAGGGGGTGGCGGCTGGGGTCGCGCTCCACCCCCAGCTCCTCCACCAGCTTCTCGAAGGGGAGCTCCTGGTGCGCGTCGGCGTCGAGCACCGCGCGCCGCGCCAGCCGCACCGCCTGGCGGAAGGTGGGCGCGCCCCCCAGCCGCAGCCGGAGCGCGGCGGTGTTGGCGAAGAACCCCACCAGGTCCTCCAGCTCCGCGCGGTTGCGGTTGGCCAGGATGGTGCCCAGCACCAGGTCGTCCTGCCCCGCCCACACCCCCAGCAGCGTCGCGAAGCCGGCCAGGATCACCATGTTCAGCGACGCCCTCTCCTCGCGCTCCACCTGCCGGAGCGCGCGCACCAGCGCGGGGGGGAAGACGAAGCCGTGCAGCCGCCCGCGGAAGCTCTGCTCCGCCGGCCGCGGCCGGTCGGTGGGGAAGTCGAGGACGGGCGCCCCCGTCAGCTGCTCGCGCCAGTACCCCACCTGCCGCTCCAGCTCCGCGCCGGTGAGCCAGCCGCGCTGCCAGACCGCGTAGTCGGCGTAGCGCAGCGGCGGCTCCGGGAGGGCGGGCTCGCGGCCGGCCACGAAGTCGCCGTAGAGCTCGTCGAGCTCGCGCCCCAGCACCTGGCCGCTCCACCCGTCGGCCACGATGTGGTGCACGGTGTTCGCCATCACGCAGCGCTCGCCGGAGACGCGCAGCAGCGCCGCGCGCATCAGCGGCCCGGCCGCCAAGTCGAAGGGGCGCGCGCCCTCCTCGGCCACCGCCGCGAGCACCCGGTCGCGCGGCACCGCCCCGCCGGGGTCCGCGGGGTCGCGGAGGTCGCGCACCTCCACCCGCACGGGAAATGGATCGAGCACCACCTGGCGCAGCTCGCCGTCCACCACGCGGAAGACGGTGCGCAGCCCCTCGTGCCGCCGCACGACCAGCGACAGCGCGCGCTCCAGCGCCTCCACGTCCACGTCGGCGAGCAGCAGCTCCGCCCCGGCGATGTTGTAGACCGGGCTCGTGGGGTCGTACTGCGCCACGAACCACATCCGCTCCTGCGCGAACGACATGGGGTGCACCGGCCCCGGCCCGGCGCAGCGGGGGATGGACTCGCGCGCGGGCGCCACGGTGGCGTCGCCGCCCAGGCGCCGCCGCAGCAGCTCCAGCTTCTCGGGCGAGAGCCCGGCGCGCCGCGAGGGCGTTTCGTGCATCGACATCAGACCTGGTCGAGCTGCGCCAGGAGCTCGTCCAGCTCCTCCTGGTCCAGCTGGGCGGCGGGGAAGTGGTCCGGGGTGAGGGCTTCCGCCTCACCCGAGCGGGCGTGCTCGAGCAGCGCGCGCAGGGCGTCCGCGTACGCCGCCGCCAGCCGCTCCACCGTCTCCATGCGGTAGACGCCGGCGCCGTGGAAGAAGCCCATCCGCAGCACCCCGTCGCGCACCGAGCCCTCCACCCCGATGCGGTGCGTGCGCGGCGCCCCCGGGTCGCGCACCGGGCCCACCGGGCCGGCCGCGGGGACGAGCAGCGCGTCGTCGTCGAACAGAGTGCCGGCGCCCGCCTGGCCCAGGTAGTTGAAGCTCACCTCGGCCGCCGGGCGCGCGGCGAGCTCCGCCGCGACGCTCTCGTCCCCCAGCCAGCGCAGCAGGCCGTAGCCGATGCCGCGCTCGGGGACGGCGCGCAGCGTCTCCTTCACCCCCCGCAGCGTCTCGCCGGGGTCGGCGCCGGCGCGCAGGTGCAGGGGATGGATGGCGGTGAACCACCCCACCGTGCGCGAGACGTCGGCGTCGTCGAACAGGTCCTCGCGCCCGTGCCCCTCCACGTCCACCAGCACCGAGGCGCGGCCGCTCCAGGCGCGGAAGGCGTCGGCGAGCGCCGCGAGGAGCGCGTCGTTCACCTGCGTGCCGTGGCGGGCGGGCACCTCCTCCAGCAGCGCCCGCGTCTCCGCCGCCGTGAGCTCCACGACGGCGACGGCGGTCCCGAACTCGGGGTCGGGCGCGCCGGGGTGGTCGGCGGGGAGCGGGTCGGCGGCGGCGGGGAGGGCGCCGAGCCAGTACGCCGCCTGCTCCGCCGTCTCCGGCGAGCGGGCGTGCGCCTCCAGGCGGCGCGCCCAGTCGCGGAAGGCCGTGGTCTTGGGCGGCAGACGCGGCTCGCCCCCGGCCGCCAGCTGCCGGTACGCGCTCTCCAGGTCCTCGGCGATCACGGGGAGCGACACCGTGTCCACCACCAGGTGGTGCGCGGCGACCAGCACCCGCTGCGGCCGCGAGGGTCCGAGGTCGAAGAGCGCCACGCGGAAGAGCGGCCCCGCCGCGAGCTCCATCCCCGCCTGCACCCCCGCCGCCCGCGCCTCCATCTCCGCCTGCAGCGCGGCGTCGGGGAGGGCGGAGAGGTCGAAGCGGTCGAAGGCGGCCGGCCCCGGCGCCTCCGTCCGCGCGCGCCAGCCCTCGTCGGCGCGCTCGAAGCGGGTGCGCAGCGCGTCGTGGTGCGCGGCGACGGCGTCCGCCGCGCGCTGGAGGAGCGCCGCGTCGAGCGGGGAGCGCGCCTCCAGCGCCATCGCCATGTTCCAGTGGTGCGGGCGCGGGAGGCCGAGCTCCAGCATCCAGCGCTGCGCCGGCGTGGGCGGGGCGTCGCCGGTGACGGGGCCCTGCTCGGCGGCGACGGGCGGGTCGGTGTCGGCCGCGGCGGCCAGCTCGGCCACGGTCTGGTGATGGAAGACCTGCCGCAGGGCGATGCGCACCCCCTCGCGGGCCGCGCGCACGATCACCTGGATGGAGAGGATGGAATCGCCCCCCAGCTCGAAGAAGTTCTCGTGGATCCCCACCCGCTCGCGCCCCAGCACCTTCGCCCAGACGCGCGCCAGCACCTCCTCGGCGTGGGTGCGCGGCGGGGTGTCGTCGTGCGTGGCCGAGGCGGCCGGGACGACGGCGGGGAGGGCGCGGACGTCCAGCTTTCCGTTCGGGAGATGCGGCAGGGCCGGGAGGAAGACGAAGTCCTGCGGGACCATGTATTCCGGCAGGGTCTGCCGCACCCCCGCCCGCAGCGCGGCCGCGCCGACCTCGTCGCCCGCGACGTAGGCGGCCAGGCGCCGGGAGCCGGGGACGGCCTCGTGCACCACGGCGGCCGCCTCGCGCACCCCCGGCTGCGCCCGGAGGGCGGCCTCCACCTCGCCCAGCTCGATGCGGAAGCCGCGCACCTTCACCTGCCGGTCGGCGCGGCCCACGAACTCCAGAACCCCAGTGCGGGAGTGCGGGAGTGCGGGAGTGCGTTCGCTCTCGCGCGAATCCGACGCACTTTCGCACTTCCGCACTTCCGCACTTCTTTTCCAGCGCACCACGTCGCCGGTGCGGTAGGCGCGCGCGCCGGGAACGCCCGCGAACGGATCGGGAACGAAGCGCTCGGCGGTGAGCGCCGGGCGCCGGTGGTAGCCGCGCGCGAGCCCGTCCCCCGCCAGCCACAGCTCTCCGGGGACGCCCACCGGCACCGGCCGGAAGGCCGCGTTCACCACGTAGGCGCGGGTGTTCGCCACCGGCCGCCCGATCCACACCCGCTCGCCGCCGCGCTCCACGACGGAGCAGGTGGAGTAGGTCGTATCCTCCGTGGGGCCGTAGAGGTTGACCACGCGCTCCACCGTCCCCGTGTCGTAGAGCCCCTGCGCCAGCGCGTTCGGCAGCGCCTCGCCGCCCAGGTTGAAGACGCGCACGGAGGGGGGGAGGCTCCCGGTGCGCAGCAGCTCGGCCGCGGCGCTGGGGGCCATGCTCGCCAGCACCGGCGCCTCGCCCGGCGGGAGATCCTCCAGCGACAGGGCGTTGTCGACCAGGATCAGCCGTCCGCCCCAGCAGAGGGTGCCGAAGATCTCGGCGACGGAGACGTCGAAGGAGACTGAGGTGGAGCCCAGCACCGCGCGCCGCTCCTCGTCCGACACGTGCTCCTTCAGCCAGTGCAGCAGGGTGATGGTGCCGCGGTGCTCGATCTGCACCCCCTTGGGCCGGCCGGTGGAGCCCGAGGTGTAGATGACGTACGCCACGTTCTCCGGCTGAACGGCGACGGCCGGACGGTCGGGCGATTCGGCGGACGCGATCTCCGCCCACTCCGCGTCCACGCGGACGACGGTGCCGGTGAAGGGGGGGAGGTGCTCCGCCAGCCGCGCGTGCGTGAGCAGCACGGGCGCGCCGGAATCCTCCAGCATCCAGGCGATGCGCTCCGCCGGGTAGGCGGGGTCGATGGGGACGTAGGCGCCCCCCGCCTTCAGCACGGCCAGCAGCGCGACGATGAGCTCCGGCGTGCGCTCCATGCAGACCGCCACGCGCGCCTCGGGCCCGACGCCCAGCCGCGCCAGCCGGTGCGCCAGGCGGTTCGCCCGCGCGTCCAGCTCGCGGTAGGTGAGCGCGCCGCCGGCGTGCGAGAGGGCGACGGCGGAGGGGTCCGCGTCGGCCGCGGCCTCGAAGAGGTGGTGGATGGGCGCCGGCTCCACCGCGCGGCGCTCGCCGGGGCTCCACTCCTCCAGCAGGGTGCGCCGCTCGTCGGCGTCGAGCAGCGGGATCTGGGAGAGGGGGCGCTCCGGCTCGGCGGCCGCGCGCGCCAGCAGGGTCACGTAGTGGCGGCAGAGCTGCTCCACCGTGGCGGCGTCGTACAGGTCGGTGGCGTACTCCACCACGCCGGTCAGCCGCGGTCCGTCCTCCATGGTGGCCAGCCAGAGGTCCAGCTTCGCCGCCCCCGTGTCCACCAGCGCCGCGCGGTTGTCGTGGTAGACGGGGCGCATCGCCAGCCCTCCGCCGTCCGCGCTCATGTGCGAGGGGACGAAGGTGTGGTGGAAGTACATCACCTGGAAGAGCGGGTTGCGGCTGGGGTCGCGCTGCACGTGCAGGTGCTCCACCACCTTCTCGAAGGGGAGCTCCTGGTGCTGGTCGGCCTCCAGGATCAGCCGCCGGGTGCGCCGCGAGGCCTCGCGCAGCCCGGGGTCGTCGGTGAAGTCCGCGCGGATGGCGGCGGAGTTCACGAAGCACCCCACCACGTCCTGCAGCTCCAGCCGTCCGCGGTTGCCGAAGAGGGTGCCCAGCACCACGTCGCGCGACCCCGTGTAGTGCCCCAGCAGCGCGGCGAAGCCCGCGGAGAGCACCATGTTCATGCTGAGCGACTCGCGCACGCAGAGGGCGCGCAGCGCCGAGGTGATGGCCTCGTCGATCACGAAGTGGTGCATGGCGCCGCGGTAGCTGGGGCGCGCGGGGCGGGGGCGGTCGCCCAGCAGCTCCGTTTCGGGGGCGCCGGCCAGCATGTCTCGCCAGAAGTCGATGTGCCGCTGCAGCGTGGCCCCGGTGAGGTGGCTGCGCTGCCAGACGGCGTAGTCGGCGTAGCGCAGCCCCGTGGGGGGGAGCTCCAGCGTCTCGCCGCGGTGGTAGGCGCCGTAGAGGGCCCAGAGCTCGTTGAGCAGGAGCGGGTACGCCCACCCGTCGGTGACGATGTGGTGCACGCTGATGACCATGGCGTACTCCTCGTCGGAGACGCGCATGAAGGTCATGCGCACCAGCGGCCCGTGCTCCAGGTCCATGGAGCGGGCGCCCTCCTCGGTCACCAGCTGGCGGACGTCGCGGTCGAAGTCGTCGCCCACGCGGTGGCGGAGGTCGTGCACCTCGGCGCGGATGGGGTAGGGCGGGAGCACCACCTGGCGGAGCGCGCCGTCGACCACGCGGAAGACGGTGCGCAGCCCCTCGTGGCGCCGCATCACCTCCGAGAAGGCGCGCTCCAGCGCGGGGATGTCGGTGTCGACGGGGACCAGCACGGCCACGGGGATGTTGTAGACGGCCTTGTCGGGCTCGATCTGGCTGACCAGCCACATCTGCTCCTGCATGAACGACGCGGGGTAGTCGGGCCCCTCGCCGGCGCAGCGGGTGATGGTCTCCATCCCCGGCGCCGCGGCGCTCCCCCAGCCGCTCAGCCGCCGCTCCAGCAGCGCGCGCCGGTCGGCCGAAAGCCCGGCCCGGCGGATCGATATATCCATGCTTCTCAGGGTCCTGTGAGTTCCGATTCTTCAGTGCGACGGCCGAGTGCTGAGTGCTAAGTGCTAAGTGCTAAGTGCTGAGTGCTAAGTGCTAAGTGCTGAGTGCCAAGTGCTGGGTGCTGTCCCAGGCACGGCGCTCGCTCCGGCACAGCGCCCTCTCCGGCTCGCTGGGGCTCGCCACCTCTCCCGTTCCGGGAGAGGTCGTGTCCTCAGCGCCTTCGCCATCCCCTACCGGCAGCGCGGGGCCTGATTTCGCATAACCGTCCGCAGGCCTCGTCCGGCCCCAGCCCCCCTCCCGGTACGGGAGGGGGTTTGCGCTCTAAGGCGCAGGGGGAGGGCGCCGCGGCCTCGGACGTGCACCCCACCACCCCTCACCCAGCACTTAGCACTTAGCACTTAGCACTTAGCACTTAGCACTTAGCACTTAGCACTTAGCACTTTCACTTCCCCACCAGCGCCGCCACCTCCTCGTCGCTGAGCGCCTCCAGCTCGGCGATGATGGCGTCTTCGATCAGCTCGGCGAGGCGCGCGACCGTGGGGGCCTCGAAGATGGCCGCCAGGCGCAGGTCCACGCTGAAGAGCACGCGCACCCGCGAGACGATCTGCGTCGCCAGCAGCGAGTGCCCGCCCAGGCCGAAGAAGTCGTCGTGGACGCCCACCCGCTCGATCCCCAGCAGCTCCTGCCACATCTCCGCGAGCTTCGCCTCCACCTCGCTGGTGGGCTCGGCGTAGCTCCCGGCCGCGTCGGGGCGCGCGTACCGCGTTCCCACCTCCGCCGGCGCGGCGGCCTCGCGCGCGGCGATCCGGCGCGCGCGCTCGGCCAGGTCGACGGTCGAGACCAGCACCACGGGCTCGCCGGAGAGCGCCAGCACCCGCGCGAAGGCCGCGGGGACCTCGGACTCGTGGATCCCCTCGCCGTCCACCTCGGGGTCGTCGTCGGTGATCCAGCGGTCCCACGCCACGCTCGTCCACCCGCCGAAGCCGACCTTCCGCCGCGCGGCGGAGTAGGCGTCGGTGAGCGCGTTGGCGGCGGCGTTGCGCACCCGCCCCACGATCCCCAGCACGCCGGCGAGCGACGATTCCACCAGGCAGAACGCCGGCGGCGTCGAGGCGGAGCGGATCGCGTCGTCGAGCGCGGCCAGCCGGCGCCCCACCTCCGCCACCTGCACGGCCCACTCCGCCGGGTGCGCCTCGGAGACCAGCGCCAGGCCGGCCGTGTCGCCCAGCTCCGGCGAGTAGACCACCCCGTCGATCGTGCCGCACCAGGCCGCCGCCTCCTCGACCCCCCGCGCCAGCGTGTCGGTGTGCGCGAGGTCCGCCTCGATCATCCGCACCTGGGCGCCGGCGGCCTCCAGCCGGGCGGCGAGGGCGGGTTCGGGGGATGGAACGACCAGGGCGAGGCGCACCCCCGGCGTGGCGGCGATGATCCCGGCGAAGCTCCCGTTGCGGCCGGTCGCGGCGCCCACCAGCAGGTAGGCGCCGCCCTCGCGGATGGCCGCGGCGGGCGGGGCCTGCACCGACTCGAAGGAGCGCACCCAGCGGTGGCGGCCGCGGTACGCGGTCACCGCGTCGTGCCGCCCGCCGGCCACGTCGTTCGCGAGGAGCCGGGCCAGCTCGTGCGCGTCCTGGCCCTCGGGGCGGACGACGTCGACCGCGCGGCAGGCGAGCGTCGGATACTCGCGCGGCAACGCGGCGCAGGCGCCCAGCAGCGCGGCCGCGAACGGGTCGATCCGCTCGCCGCCCACCACCTCCTGCGCGGAGGCGGTGACCACGACCAGCTTCGCCGCGTCCGCGCCGCCCAGCGCGCCGGCCAGCAGGAGGAGCGCGCCGAAGGCGGCCTCGCCCGGGCTCTCCAGCGGGCGCAGGTCGGCGACCACGTCGGGGACCAGACCGTCCACGGCGAGCGAGTCCATCAGCGCGCGGTGGTCGCCGCGCTCGCCGGGGCGCAGCGTGCGCAGGTGCCCGTCGCTGGCGAAGTGGTCGCCCGCGCGGGCCAGCACCACCTCGTGCCCCACGCCGTCGATCGCCCTCGCCACCGCCTCGCCGAAGGGGCCGGCGGAGAGCACCAGCACCCTGCGCCGCTCGGTGACGGAATGCGGCGCCGCCGTGCGCGTCCAGGCAGGGACGAAGGTCCACTCCGCCGCGTCCGGCCGCCGGCCGCGCGGCACGATGGCGCCGGCGGCGCCGGCGGACGGCGCCTCGATCCAGTAGCGCTGCCGCTCCCACGGATAGGTCGGCAGGCGGACGCGCAGCCGCCGCTCGGCGCCGCGGAACGCCGTCCAGTCGGGGGTGGCGCCGGCGGTCCAGAGCCGGCCCAGCGCCTCCAGCAGGAACTGCGCGTCCGGCTTGCGGTCGTAGGCGTAGCGGATGGACGGGACCACCGCCGCGGGCGGCTCCTCCCCTTCCTCGCCACGCTGGCGGACGAAGGTGGAGAGCGTCTGGCCGGGGCCGACCTCCAGGAGGATGCGCCCCGGCTCCTTCAGCAGCTCCGCGACGCCCTCGGCGAAGCGGACGGGACCCAGCAGGTGGCGCGTCCAGTACCCCGGGTCGGTCGCCTCCGCGTCGGTGATCCACGTCCCCGTGACGTTGGAGACCAGGGGGATGGACGGGGGATTCAGCCGCGTCCGCGCGATCCGCGCGGCCAGCTTCTCCGCCGCGGGCTCCATCATCGGCGAGTGGAAGGCGTGCGTGGTCGCCAGCCGGCGGGCCACGCGGCCGTCCGCCTCCAGCGCGGTCCGCATCGCCTCGATCGCCTCCTCCGGCCCGGCGGCGACGGTGAGGCCGGGGGCGTTCACCGCGGCCAGGGCGGCGCCGCCGCGCAGGTAGGGACGGAGCTCGTCTTCGCCCAGCGAGGCGGCGAGCATGGCGCCGCCGGGGAGCGCCTGGATGATGCGGGCGCGGTCGGCCACCAGCGCCAGCGCGTCTTCCAGCGAGAGGATCCCGGCGATGCAGGCCGCGGCGTATTCGCCCAGCGAGTGGCCGATCACCGCGGCGGGGACGATGCCGAAGCTCATCCACAGCTTCGCCAGCGCGTAGTCGACCACGAAGACGGCGGGCTGCGCCAGCTCGGTGTGGTTCAGCCGCTCGGCGGCGGGGTCGGCCTCGGCGTCGCGCCCCAGCATCCGCCGCAGGTCGAAGCCGCCGGCGGGCACCGCGTCCGACGGCGCCTCGCCGGGGAAGAGGACCTCGCGGATGTCCGTCCCCAGCAGCGGGCGGAGGATCTCGGCGCAGCGGTCCACCTCGGCGCGGAAGACGGGCTCGGCCTCGTACAGCCCGCGCGCCATGTTCGGGTAGTGGTCGCCCAGCCCGGGGAAGAGGAAGGCGACGGAGCGCGTCTCCCCCTCCACCACCCCGCCCACCACGCGCTCCGGCGGCGGCGCGGCGACGATCTGCGCCACCTCCTCGCCGTCGCGGACCACGATCGCGCGGCGGTGCGCGAACGCCTTCCGCCCCTCGCGCAGGGTGAAGGCGACGTCCGCCAGCGGCAGCCCGGGGTGCGACTGGAGATGCCGGGCCAGCCGCGCCGCCGCCGCGTCGAGCGCCGCCGGGGTGCGCGCGGAGAGGGTGAGCAGCTGCCAGGGGCGCGACGGGCCGGACGGCGCCCGCGCGGGCGCCTCTTCCAGCACCACGTGCGCGTTGGTCCCGCCCATCCCGAAGGAGCTGACCCCCGCGCGCCGCGGCACCCCGTCGTCCGTCGTCCACGGCCGCGCCTCGCCCGCCGCGACGAAGAAGGGGGAGCCGTCGAAGGCGATCTTGGGGTTCGGCGCCTCGAAGTGCACCGTCGGCGGGATCTCGCCGTGCTCCAGCGCCAGCACGGTCTTGATGAAGCCGGCGATCCCGGCGGCCGTGTCGAGGTGGCCGACGTTCGTCTTCACCGCGCCCACGGCGCAGTAGCCGCTGCGGTCGGTGTGCGCCCGGTAGGCGCGGGTGAGCGCGGCGATCTCGATGGTGTCGCCCAGGTCGGTGCCGCTCCCGTGCGCCTCCACGTAGGTCACGGTCTCCGCGTCCACGTCGGCGGCGGAGAGGGCCTCGCCGATCACGGCGGCCTGGCCCTCCACCCCGGGCGCGGTGAAGGCGACCTTGGCGGCGCCGTCGTTGTTGATGGCCGAGCCGCGGACCACGGCGCGCACGGGATCGCCGTCGCGCAGCGCGTCGGCCAGGCGCTTGAGCACCACGACGCCCACGCCGCTCCCCGGCAGCGTCCCCGCCGACTGCGCGTCGAAGGCGCGGCAGCGCCCGTCGGGGGAGGAGATGCTCCCGGGCGCGTAGGGATAGCCGGTGTCCTGCGGCACGATCACGGTGGCGCCGCCGGCCAGCGCGACCTCGCACTCGCCGGAGAGGAGCGCCTGCACGGCCAGGTGGACGGCGACCAGCGCGGTGGAGCAGGCGGTCTGCACGTTCAGCGAGGGCCCGCGCAAGTCGAGCTTGTACGAGGCGCGGGTGGCCATGAAGTCCTTGCCGCTGGCCAGGAGCGCCTGGAAGCCGCCGATGGAGGCGAGCAGCTCGGGGTTCCCCATCACGTGGCGCTCGGCGTAGCCGCTGGCGCCCGCGCCGGCGTACACGCCCACGCGCCCGCCGCCGCCGCCGGGAACGTGGCCCGCGTCCTCCAGCGCCTCCCAGGCGCACTCCAGGAAGAGGCGGTGCCCCGGCTCCAGCATCTCCGCCTCGCGCGGGGAGTAGCCGAAGAAGGCGGCGTCGAAGTGCTGCACGTCGCGCAGCTTGCCGATGGAGCGCACGTAGTGCGGGTCGGCCAGCTCGTGCTCGGCCACCCCGGCCGCGCGCAGCTCGTCCACGCTGAAGTGGGTGATGCACTCCACCCCTGCGCGCAGGTTGCTCCAGAACTCCTCCAGGTCGTCCGCCTCCGGGAAGCGTCCCGCCATCCCGATCACGGCGACGTCGAAGTCGCGCGCCTCGTGCTGCTCCATGCTAGCCGCCTCGCTCATCGCTCGATTCTCGTGCAGGGCCGTTCGCAGCCCCTCATGTGAGCCATCGTTTCATCGTCGCCGCCTGGAAACAGGCGGTTGAAACCGCGGCAACAACTGCCCGAAGTCCGCCTTCGCGGACTCGTTGCCGTGCCTCCATTGCCCTTCCCCGGCCTCTGCCCATCCCCGGCTTCCCCGAGGCCGTTCGTGCGCCCCCCAAGCCGCGGCCGTCGCCTGGAACGGGCGGTTGAAACCGCGGCAACAACTGCCCGAAGTCCGCCTTCGCGGACTCGTTGCCGTGCCTCCATTGCCCGTCCCCGGCCTCTGCCCATCCTCGGCTTCCCCGAGGCCGTTCGTGCGCCCCCCGAACCGCGGCCGGGAGTCCGCGAAGGCGGACTT